>Ga0153915_10000031_pt1 | contig 140340 bp, 116 predicted proteins | sample Opewatmetagenome_2_FD_107003 | JGI IMG/M metagenome (GOLD analysis project Ga0153915, IMG submission 107003) | Freshwater wetland microbial communities from Ohio, USA - Open water 3 Core 3 Depth 3 metaG | ecosystem: Environmental > Aquatic > Freshwater > Wetlands | place: USA: Ohio, Lake... | reverse complement strand
TCGAAAGCTCCATCCGAAGCCTCCCGGCCCAGTGTGCCGAGAACCTCGCGTCTGTGGCTTTCGTCGTGTTTTACTTATGAGGCATGGCTCCTCTTTCGTCTCGATTATTTATGAGGCAACGCGGAACCTTGACAGGAGGATGGACTGAACCTACCCTTTTCGAGCCAGGAGGCGCACCGATGGACCTGTGGTACGAGAGGAGCGAGAGCCCCGGCACGCGATGGGGCATCCGCGTCTCGAGGCCCCTCTTCTCGGCGGAGGGCAGGGCCGGTCGGGTCGAGGTGCTGGATACCGAGGACTTCGGCCGCGCGCTGACGATCGGCGGGAGCCTCGCGATGACCGAGGGCGCCGGGTTCGCCCAACGCGAGATGCTCGCGCACGCGCCCCTGGGCGTCCATCCGAACGTTCGCTCCGTTCTCGTCGTCGGTGGGAGAGACCTCGGGACGGCGGTCGAGGCGCTCCGCTACCCGCAGGTCGAGAGACTGGTGCTCGTCGAGGACGACGAGGCCGTCGTAGAGGCGCAGCGGCGCTTCTTCCCCTCCCTCGCCCAGGCTTTGTCGGACCCGCGAGTCCGCGTCGAGGCGGAGGATGCCGAGGCCTTCGTGCGCGACTCGAAGGAGCGCTTCGACGTGGCGATCGTGCAGGCGCCCGGGCCGGAGGACGCCCCCGGCGAGCGCGGCTTCGGCCAGGAATTCTGGTGCGATTGCTTCAGGATCCTGTCGGGCGACGGCGCCCTCGTCTCGCCCGCGGGCAGCGCGTACTATTCCGGTCGTCGCAGGGAGCTGGTCGGCGCGTCGGGCAAGCTGAAGCGGCTCTTCCCGATCTACCGGCTCTACGCCGTCATCTCGCCCGACGCCGAGGGCGGCTCGAGGCTCCTGAGCTTCGCGTCGAAGAAGTATGATCCTGCGCGCGATTTCGACCCCGAGCGCTGGCGGAGGCGCGGCCTCGAGACACGCTACTACGACGCCGACGTGCACAGGGCGGCCTTCGCCCTCCCTCCCTGGATCGCGGAGATACTGGAAGGGGCGTAGGGCGAGCGCCGCCGCGGCCCGCGGCGGCGACTCGGTCCCGATCAGCGGGCGAGCAAGGACTCGAGGTCGAGTTCGGCGGCCGCGCAGGGAACGACGATGTCCCAGGCCTCGAGAACCCTCGGATGGATCTCCCCGAAGATGCCGATCGGATCTCCCCTGTAGAGAATCCTCGCCTGCCTGCCCGGTATGAAGCGAGAGTCCTCTGTCTCGGCGATGCCGTACTCGCGGCCGAGGAAGAACATCAAGGTCGCCACCGCGCTCGCCGCCTCGTTGTAGTCCGCCGCCGAGTGCGCGAGGAGGAAGGCGAGCCGCTGCCTCGTCGATACGCCGTAGTTCTCGACCGGGTTGCGGAAGGCGACCTTGCCCGCCTCAAAGATGCGATGCGGATAGGAGGCGCGGCTCGAGATCGACTCGGAGCCGAGGAGGTTCGGCAGGATCGAGGGCCGGATGTACTCGGCGCTCTCGGACATGGGATTGGAGATGCGGACCGCCTCGTCGGGCGAGCCGCCCTGCTCGCCTGAGCCCATGCGCTCGACGAGGTCCTTCTTGCTGCCGAGGTAGTTGTAGATCATCTCCTGGAAGCCGAGGCCCACCAGGACGCCCTTGGCCTTCCGCGTCAGGAGCTCGAGGTTCGAGAGCCTGCCGACGGTGAAGTCGCGGGGCCGCTCGGGAGCGAAGGCGCCCATGCCCTTGCCCATCATGACGTCCTCGACGATGTCCACCGGATGGAGGAAGTCGTTGCGGTAGGGCGGCGGGAACACCGTGACGTACTGCCCGTGCGAATCGGTGGCCGAGCCCATTCGCTCGCAGGCCTCGCGCACCGCAGCGACGTCGAGGTGGACGCCGAGCATCCGCGAGGCCTTGGCCGCCTCGACGCTGACCGGGGCCTGGAAGTAGTAGGGGAAGGTGACGGTCCGACCGAAGTCAGTGTCGTAGGGATACTCGACGCGGACCGGCTTCACAGTGTAGCCGGAGTCGGCGAAGTCGCAGGCGACGATCGACGCGGAGATGGTCACCGACGCGAGGTCGGAGCCGGTCAGCTCGACGAAAAGCTCGGTGTCGCCGACCTGGACGGCGCCGAGGTCCGCGGAGTTGATGATCGGCGGGTACGAGAGGATGGCGCCCTTCGAGTCGGTGAGGAGGGGATGCAGCGGCATGCCTTCGTTGATGAAGCCGTACTCGCGGCCCTTCGGGTGCTCCTTGAGGATCTCGGTCAACGTCATGGGCCTGTCGCCCTGGAGGGGCACGAAGCGGACCGAGTCGGGGGCGACGGCCTTGTAGCGCACAGGCCACTCGATGATCGCGGTGCGGTAGATGCCCATCGACACCGTGCGGCGCTTGCGGCCGTAGTTCCAGCAGACCTTTTCCTGGGTCTGGATGATGTCCTTCAGCACAGCGTCCGTGATCGCCTTGCCCGAGACCACGAAGCCGGCGAGGAAGGGCCGGGCCGCGCGGACGCTCTCTTCCACGATGACGCGCCTGTCGGTCGGGCGCTGGTCGCCTGAGCGCGAGAAGAATGGATACTCGGGCCGCTTGCCGCTCGCGTGGACGCGAAGCGCGCGCGCCAGTCCCGCGGTGGACCAGAGGTCGGGACGGTTCGTGTCGTTGAGCTCGATCTTGATGACGCGCTCGTCGGCGGGGCCCGGCTGCTCCTTCTGCCACTCGTCGAGCTCGGCCTTCGCCGCGGGAAGCATCTCCTCGAGCTCGGTCGCGCCGACCCGGCGGCCGAGGAGGGAGAAGAAGAGATTCTCGTTGACTTCTATCTTGGGCATTTCGCTTCCTCTCCTCAGATCGTCTTCGCGCGGCGCATGCGGACGCTCTCGATGTCGGGGCTGAAGAGCTCGCGCAGGTCGTTGAGGCCCAGGGCCATCAGGGCCATCCGGTCGATGCCGAGGCCCCAGGCGAGGACGGGCACCTTGACCCCGAGGGGCTCGGTGACCTCGGGCCTGAAGATGCCCGAGCCGCCGAGCTCGAACCAGCCGAGCACGGGATGCTTGATGTGCACCTCGACGGAGGGCTCGGTGAAGGGGAAGTAGCCCGGGACGTACTTCACTTCCTTAGCGCCCGCGACCTCGACGGCGAAGGTCTCGAGGAACCCGAGGAGCGTGCGGAGGTTGACCTCCTCGCCGAGGACGATGCCCTCGGTCTGGTAGAAGTCCGAGAGGTGCGTCGCGTCGACCCGGTCGTAGCGGAAGCAGCGCGCGATGCCGAAGTACTTGCCCGGCACCTTCGCGGTGGGAAGCTGCCGCGCCGAGAGCACCGTGCCCTGGCTGCGCAAGATAAGGCGCTTCGTGAACTCGCGGTCGAAGGAGTACTTCCAGCCGCGGCTGCCGGTCGAGCCTCCGTCCTCGTGGGCGGCGGCGACGGCCGAGAGGTAGGGCTCCTCGATGAACTTGGCCGCGGGAGGCTCGGCGAGGTGGTAGACGTCGTGGATGTCGCGCGCCGAGTGGAACTGCGGCATGAAGAGCGCGTCGGAATTCCAGAACTCGGTCTCGACGAGGCCGCCGTCGAACTCCTCGAAGCCGAGGGAAGCGAGCTTGTCCTTGACGCTCTCGAGGAACTCGACGTAGGCGTTGCGCCTGCCGGGCATGAGCCTCGCGGCGGGGGCGTTGATGTTGTAGGGGCGGAAGGAGGCGTCCTTCCACGTCCCCTTCTCGAGGATCTCCTGCGTGACGGCGCCGAGCTCCTCGCCCGTGACGCCCTGGGTCCGCAGCTCGTCGGCGGCGGCAGAGGCGGCGCCCGTCAGGCGATACCAGACGCGTTCGCGCTCGGCCGCGCGGAAGGCCGCGTCGCCCGAGCCGCGCTTCTTGGCGATGCCGTCCATCGCGGCCTTCTCATCGGCGGAGAGCATGGACTCCTCGAGGATGCCGCCCTCGGCCTTCGTCGCCTTGACGACGAGATCGCGCACCAGGGCGAATCGCGGCTTCTTGCCCGAGGACGAGGAGGCGTCGAACCAGACTTTATTGAGCGCCGCCCGCTTCTCGCCGTCCATCGAGAGGGCGCCTTCCTTGGAGAGCTGACCGAAGGCCGAGCCGACGTCCTTCTGCTCGAGCCCGAGGCCCGCGCAGAGCTCAGGGAGCCGCGACGGTCCCTTCTCGTCGAGGAAGCGGATGATCCGCTCCTCGTAGGTCCCCTTCTCGGCGAACTCGCGGCCGAGCGGGGTCAGCTCGTAGACGCCCCTCGCCTCGCGGCCGTCCTCGGCGGCGAGACCCTTGGCCGAGAGCCAGGAGAAGGCCTGGTTCGATTGGCCTTCCTTGTAGTCGAGATCCGCGCGAAGCCTGGCCGCGTCGAGGCGATCATCCGGGCCGTACTTGAGAAGAACCTTCACCTCGAGCGGATGGAGAGTCTTGGCGAGAGAGCGTGCGTCCATGGTGCGGCCATTGTGGCGGAAATAGGACTAACGCGTCAATCTTGCGTCGGCGCGCCGGGAGCGCCCCGCGGCCCTTCGCGGCGTTTTACTCTATTTCCTCTATGTCCTTGAGGGCGGCAGGGAAGACGACCGTGGAACCGGATGAATTCGCGAGCTTGACCTGCTGGGAGCGGGTGGACAGCGAGAGAGAGGATCCGTCCGCGAAGGCGACCTTCACGGCGGTATGCCCGGCCTCGAAGGAGATGGTGCCGCTCTCTCCCCTCGTCGCGAAGCGCGCATCCCCCGAGACCGCCTTCGCGGCGGGGGCGCTCTCCCACGGCCGCGCGAAGAAGCTGGCCTCGTTCTTGGAGCAGGGATCGCCGGGGAAGATCGTGTATTCCTTCTCGTCGTACCGGAGGTTCCACCAGCCGTTTGTGCCTTCCCAGACCTCGACCGCGAGCTTCCCGGACGCGTACCAGAAGCAGACCGAGCGATCGTCGGTCCTGAGCATATGGAGGTCGCCTATCGCGAAGTGGACGCCCCTCTTGCCGAAGCCGTCGTTATCGGTCTCCTCCGGATAGATCGAGAAGGCCGACTCGCTGTCGAGGTAGGCTGCGTAGGGCTCCTTCGTAGGTATGGATATCGAGCCGCCGTCGGAAAGCAGGATCGCGGCCATGCTGTCGTCCAGGCTGACGGTGGTCTTGCCTTCCTTCCCGACGAGCTCGAAGGACACGTAGTCAGACACGATCTCCGGCTCCGGGACTTTCGACCAGGGGCGGTCGTAGAAGGACTGCTTTTCCTTCCGCCCCGAGGAGTAGACGACGTACTCCTCGCCGTCGAGCCGCAGGCGCCACCAGCCGTTCGAGTCCTTGATGATCTCGACCGCGAAGTCCCTCGCCGTGTGCCAGAGATAGAGATCGCCGTCTTCGTTGCGCAGCACGTGCAGGTCGCCGGCGAGGTAGTGGACTCCCGGCTTCGCGAAGGCAGTCGGCGCGTACTCGAAGGAGAGCGAGGCCGCCTGGCCCGGAAGTATCTCGACGGTATCCTTCTCCACGTTCCCGTCTTCGTATATCACGCTGATGTCGTAGCTGCCCGGCCGCAGGTTCCTGACGGGCAGGCTCCCTCCCGCCGGCACCTCGACGTCTTTGCCCGCAAGGGTCACGGTGCCGGCCGTCGCGAGGCTGATCGTCAGGGTTCCGGACGCGACGATAACCTCGCCGAAATCGGGACCGGCGATGGCCGGCTTAGGCGCGGCGGCCGCGGCCGATCCCCGAGCCAGCGCGAAGTCCACGGTAAGGCTCGAGTAGAGGTACGGCACCTGGCTCCCGCCCGTCAGGCGCTTGGTCTCGGCGGTGATCGCCTTGATGGTCGCGGTTATGTCGCCGGGCTGTGCGAGGTACGTGAGGAAGGCCTGGGCGAAGGGGCTGTTACGCCCCGAGCCGTCGGCGGCGACCTGGCCGGCGCCGGTCGAGTACATGATGACGCTCTCGGGCGGCGCCGCGCTCACGACGGTGAGCCCCCTCGCCCCGCTCCGCCCGACGGTCGGTATCGGATTGTTGCGGCAGGCGTCGAGGACGACGACGTTGACGCGGTTGCGGGCGTCGTCGAGGAGCGCGGTTATCTTGCGGACGCTCACCGCCTCGTCCTCGAGGTCGGCCTCGCGGCGGATCTCGGAGCCGATGGGCACGAGGTAGTTCTCTCCCTTGGACTGGACGCCGTGGCCCGCGTACCAGAAGAAGCCCTCGCTCGCCGGATCCTGGACGAGCTTATCGTAGAAGTCGTTCAGGCCCTGGTTCATCTGCTTGCGGCTCGCGTCCGTGAGGAGCTGGACCTGGAAGCCCAGCTTCTTGAGCGCCGCGGCGACGTCCGTCGCGTCGTTGACCGGATTCTTCAGCTTACCGAAGTCGGCGTAGGCGCCGTTCCCGATCACGAGGGCGTAGCGCGGGGACTCCGCGCCGAGAGCGAGCGGCGCGCAAAGCGCGATAACGAGGGAGATGAGCGTCGCGTATCGGGGGACGGTTCGTTGCATCGGCGGCATCCTTGCTGAATAAGCGAAGTATAAACCGGATTCGCGGCGCGATAAAGCCGCGCCCTCAGGCGCCCGTCCCGCTTACTAATATTGCGGGGGCCGCCCCGTTTATTCCCCTCGCGGGACGGTCCGCTTCAGGACGACCGCCCTGCTCCGTCGCCCGTCCATGAGGAGCTCGATCGGCCCCGGAAGGTGCGTTCGCGCGCAGTGCGCGGTGCGCCTCTCGGGCTCGAAGGAATAAAGCCATTCCCAGTCGATCGAGCCCTCGCCTTCGAGCGGCACCGTGAGGTAGCCGATCTTCATGCTCGTCACGTTGTGGAAGAAGTGGGAACCGAGGCTCGACTCGACCCTGAGGCCGGGGACGTCCGCCTCGACTATTGCCCTGGCCATCGATATCTGCGAGAAGGACACGGGCACGCCGAGCCAGCGATCGCGCGTGCCCCAGCGCCCCGGCCCCACGAGAAGGTAGCGCCGCCCGAGGCCGCGCATCTCGCGGTCGAGCTCCTCGATCTCGGCGGCGATCGCCTCCGTGGCCGAGCGGTCGAAGGTCCGGGGATCGACCCAGACGATGTCCGTCACGGTCGCGTCGCGGCCGTTCCCCATGCTCCGCGGCGAGACGATGAAGCAGTCCTCCCGCGCGGCGCCGTCAAGCTCCCGGGCGCTCGGCTCCTCGCTGCGGACCAGGGGCCTCATCTGGAGGAGGTAGAGCGCCGGGAGGCCGCCCGGCTCGTCGAGGTTCAGGGCGTACTCCAGCTCGACCGCGGCGCCTAGCGCGCGCTCGCCCAGCTCGAGGGCCATGGAGACCGCCTCGGCGAAGGGCAGGGCCTCGTACTTGAGGATGTTGCCGAAGTCGACGACTCGAGGCCCCGTCGCCGCGGTCCCGGGCGACAGGCGGTCGTTCTCGGCGTCCCAGGTCGAGGCGACCATGCCGAAGCAGGGGTCGCGCTCGGCTTCGGACAGCTCGACGTCGGCCAGGGAAGCGGCCTCGCCGAGCGCGAGATCCGGCTCGACGAGCTCCATGTCCAGGGCCTTGAAGGTACGTTGGCCGCTCTCGAGGAGCCGCTCGGGCGGCGCGGATTCCAGCATCGGGTATCTGGGGCAGAAGCGAAACGCGCTCTTGCCCTCGAGGACGTGGGCTCCCAACCCGAGAGCGGCCACGCAGAGCCCGTCCTCCGGCCTCGCGTAGGCGAGAGGATAATAGTTGCAGGACTGCGCGCTGCCCGAGGCGTGCGGGTAGAACCACCTTCCGCGGCGGGAGCCCACGAGCTCCTGGACGACGACGGCCATGCGCTCCTCCTCGAGCGCGTAGTCGGTCGCCTCGAAGTGCGACCTGGCCCTCGCCGAGAAGAGGCTCGCGTAGACGAGCTTGACCGCCGCCTCGAGCTGGGCGATCCGGACCTCGGGATCGGGATGCGAATTCGGGAGGACATAGGTGTCGTAGACGCCCGCGAAGGGCACGAGGATCATGTCCTCGAAGAGGCCCGAGGACCGGACCGCGAGCGGCGAGCCCACGAGCGAGGCGAAGCGGCGGAGCCTGTCCCGCAGACAGGGGTCGAGGGGCGAGGCGAGGAAGCGCTCGCGGACCCGCGCGGGACCGTCCTCGCCCCCGGTCTCGTAGAACGCGAAGGACCACATCCCGTTCGACTCCAGGAAGCGCTCGAAGGAGTCGATGCCGATGAAGGCGCTGCGCGGCAACTTGACGTCCAAGCGCCCGCCCAGGTAGCGAGCGAAGTCGACCGAGTCGAGGACCTGGCGCAGGAAGAGGATTCCCCTGCCCTTGCCTCCCACCGACCCGTCGCCGAGGCGCGTCATGCCGCCCATCTCGCGGCCGGAGCGCTCGTCGAAGTAGGGGAGCATGCCGCGCGACTTCTCCCTCCGCGCGCGCTCGAGGGTCCGGACGAGGAAGTCCCTGGCCTCGGCCTGCGAGGGGAAATCGCCCAGGCGGTAGTCGCGGAGGACCCGAGCGATCCGGACCTCGCCGCGCGCGAGGAGCCAGGTCGAGTAGTCGTTGCGCTCGGCGTGGCGGAGCACGCAGTCGAGGGGGACATCGGCGAGCCGCTCGATCATCTCCTCGATCCGGCCCGCCTGAGCGAGAATCTCGCCCGACTCGGACTTGAAAAGGAAGGGGCCGAAGCGGAGGCTCTCGACGAGGAAGTCGCAGAGCTCCCGCTCGACGGACTCGGAGCGCTTGTCGGCGAAGGCCGCGCCGAGGGCCGCGGCCCTGCGGTCGTCGCCGTCCAGGCCCGACTGCACGATGACCGGCAGGTCCGGCTTGCGGGACCTCGCCATCCGGATAAAGTCCTCGCCCGCCTCGGGGTCGCAGGCGCCGACGCGCGGGAGGCCGAGATCGCTTATCACGGCGAGAATGAAGCTTTCGTAGCGCTCGAAGATCGCGGCCGCCTCTTCGTAGCTCGAGGCGAGGAGGATCTTGGGCCGCCCCCTCGCGTGGAGGAGCTTGTAGGTCTCGACCGCGCTCTCTTCCTCGATGAGCGTCTGGGTCTGCCGCATGATGGTCCGGTAGAGGATCGGCAGGTATCGCGAGTACCAGCGGACCGAGGGCTCGATGAGGAGGATGACGCGCACGAGGCCCACGCGCGTGTCGGCCTCGACGTTGCGCAGGTCCTCGACGTATTTCAACATCCCGACGAAGAGCTTCGAGTAACCGTTCCAGACGAAGATCCTGTCGACGTAGGCGAGCTCGGGCTTCGATCGGTCGAGCGACTCGAGGCTGTTGTTGCTCGTGGCCATGAGGAGGATCTGCACCGAGGGCCACTCGGCCTTCATCCGCTTGGCCAGGGAGAGCGGCTTCTCGTAGTCGAGCCCGGCCATGAGGATGACGAGATCGAAGCGGCCCTCGGCGAAGAGCCGCATCGCGGCCTCCTCGGTGTAGGCCGAGGTGATGCGCGGGACCGTATTCAGGTTGAGACGGTAGTACTCGCCGTAGACCTGCTCGTTGAGGATGCCGTCGGACTCCACGACGAAGGAGTCGAAGAGGCTCGCGACGAGGAGAACCTCGCGGACGCGGTGCCGCATGAGGTCGTGGTAGACGTTGCGCTCGCGGCGGGCGCCGTCGTAGGCCGCGACCAGGTCGTCGAAGCGCATAGCCTAGGCCCCCGTCCCGCGCGGCCCGCGATCGGCGCGCGCCCTCTTCAGCACGACGGCCCGGCTCGAGCGGCCGTCCATAAGGATCTCGAGCGGGGCGGGTAGGCGCGTGCGCGCGCAACGCGGCGTGCGCCTCGCGGGCTCGAAGGAGTATAGCCAGTCCCAGTCGACCTTCCCTTCGCCGCCGTCCCAGGGCACGGTGAGGTATCCGATGTTCATGCTCGTCACGTTGTGGAAGAAGTGCGATCCCAGCGATGACTCGACCTTGAAGTCGGTCAGGTCCGCCTCGACGATGGCGCGCGCGCGGGAGATCTGCGTGAAGGCGACGGGCACGCCGAGCCAGCGGTCGCGGGTTCCCCAGCGGCCCGGCCCGACGAGGAGGTACTTCCGCCCCTCGGAGCGCATGTCGCGGTCGAGCTCCTCGATCTCCCGCGCGATGAGGCCTGTCTCGGACTTGTCGAAGCGGCGCGGGTCGACCCACACCACGTCCTCGATCGTCGCGTCGCGGCCGTTGCCCATGCTTCGCGGCGATACGATGAAGCAGTCGCCGCGGTCGATCCCGTCCAAGTCCACGTTGCCCTTGCCCTCGCTGCGAATGAGGGGCTTGAGCTGCAATAGGTAGAGTGCCGGGACGCGGCTCGGCTCGTCGAGGTTGAGGGCGTACTCGATCTCGACGGGCGTGCCCATGGATCGCTCGCCGATGTCGAGCGTCGCCTCGATCGCCTCGGCGAAGGGGACGGCCTCGTGCTTGAGGATGTTGCCCAGGTCGATCACGCGAGGTCCCACGGATATGACGCCGGGCGAGAGCCGGTCGTTCGCCGCATCCCACGTGGAGGCGACCATCCCGAAAAAGGGATCGGCCTCGGCCTCCTCGATCGGCAGCTCGCGGAGCGTCGCCTCGTCGCCCGCGGCGAGGTCGGGATCGGCGTCCTCCATGTCGAGGGCCAGGAAGGCGCGCTGCGAGGACTCGAGGAGGAGCGAGGGGGCGACGATGCCGAGCTTGGGGAAGCGCGGGCAGAAGCGCAGGGCCGGCTCGCCCGACACGACGTAGGAGCCGAGGCCCAGGGCCGCCACGCAGAGGCCGTCCTCGCTCTTGAGGTAGGACACGGGATAGTAGTTGCGCGACTGGGCCGTGCCCGAGACGAGCGGATAGTACCATCGCCCGCGGCGCGAGCCGACGAGCTCCTGAACGACGATCGCCATGCGCTCCTCCTCGAGCGCGTATCCGGCCATGTCGAAGTAGGACCTAGTCCGCGCCGAGAAGAGGCTCGCGTAGATCAGCTTGACGGCGGTCCGGAGCTGTCGCGCGCGGACCTCGGGGTCGGGATGCGAGTTCGGTATGACGTAGGTCTCGTAGATGCCCGAGAAGGGGACCTGGAGCATGTCCTCGAAGAGGCCCGATGATCGCACCGCGAGCGGCCGGTCGGTCGAGAGCGCGAAGCGGCGCAGCCTGTCCTCCAGGGCGGGCGAGAGAGCCGTCGCGAGGAAGCGCTCCCGCACGCGCCCCGGCCCGCCCTCCCCCGCCGCCTCGTAGTAGGCGAAGGACCACATCCCGTTCGACTCGAGGAAGGACTCGAACTCGTCGATGCCGACGAAGGCCGTGCGCGGGACCTTCACGTCGAGGCCCGGTGCGATGCGCCCGAAGTCGGCGCCGTCGACGAGGCTGCGGATGAAGACGAGGCCGCGGCCCTTGCCCCCGACGGAGCCGTCGCCGAGGCGCGTCATGCTCTCCTCCTCGCGGCAGATCGACTCGTCGAAATACGGGACCGAGGATCTCGAGCGCTCCCTGCGGGAGTCCTCGAGGAGGCGGATGATGAAGTCGCGCATCGCGCCGGTCGTCCTGAAGTCGCCGATCCGGTAGGGCCTCAGCATCTCCGCGAAGCGGACCTGGCCCCTCGCGGCCAGCCAGGTGGAGAAGTGGTTGCCCGAGGCGTGGTGGAGGAGGCACTCCTCGGGAACCTCGGCGAGGAGCCGCGTGAAGGCGGCCAGGTCCGCGGCCTCGGCGACGAGGGAGCCGTCGGGCATGCGGAAGGCGAAGGGGCCGAAGCCGAGGCTCTCGCGCATGAAGGCCGCCAGCTCGTGCTCGAGCGACTGCGAGCCCTTGTCGGCGAAGGCCGCGCCGGTGCCGCGCGCCAGGTCGCGGACGCCTTCGTCGCTCGACTGGATCATGACGGGGAGGTCGGCGATCCGCGCCTTCGCCATGCGGAGGAAGTCGAGGCCCGCGTCCGGGTCGACGCGTCCGCCCCGCGGGAAGCGCAGGTCCGTTATAACCGTGAGGATATAGGGCTCGTAGCGCTCGAAGAGCGCGGCGGCCTCCTCGTAGCTCGTGGCGAGGAGGACCTTCGGCCTCGCGCGGAGGCGGAGCAGCTTGTAGACCTCGACGCCCTTCTCCTCCTCGATCAGCATCTGCGCCTGCTTCTGGACGACCTGGAAGAGCAGCGGCAGGTAGCGCGAGTAGTAGCGCACCTAGTCCTCGATGAGGAGGATGACCCTCACCAGGCCCGTGCGCGCGTCCGAGTCCACGTTGCGGAGGTCCTCGACCAGCTTGACCATGCCGAGGAAGAGCTTCGAGTAGCCGTTCCACACGAAGGCGCGGTCGACGAAGGCCATCTCGGGACGGCTCATGTCCAGGGCGGCGAGGCTCGTGTTGTTGGTCGCCATGAGGAGGACGGGGACGCCCGGCCACTCTTCCTTGATCGACCGGGCGATCCCGAGTGGCCCGTCGAAGTCGAGGCCTGCAATGAGCACGACGAGGTCGAAGCGGCCCGCGCGGAACATCGAGAGGGCCGACTCGGCGGTGTAGGCGCAGGACACGCGCGGGACCGACCCGAGGTCCAGCTTGAAGTACTCGCCGTAGGCCTGCTCGGTCAGGATGCCGTCCGACTCGACCACGAAGGCGTCGAAGAGGCTCGAGACGATGAGGACCTCGCGGACTCGGTACCGCATGAGGTCGTGGAAGGCGTTGCGCTCGACCCGGGACTTGTCGTAGGCCTCGACCAGGTCGTCGAAGTGCATGACGCCAGTATGCACGAGACGAGCGCCGGCGGCAACGACCGGCGCCGGCGCGGCTCCGTCTAGGCCCGAGTCCTCTCGAACAGGCGCAGCTTCGCGAAGAGGTCCTCGAGGACGAGGCGCGAGTCGACGCGCGAATAGACGCGGATCGGCCCCCTCCCCGAGGGCGGGCCGTAGCTTCCATCAGCTCCGATCGACGGCCGCTCGCGCAGGACGTACTCGCTCGACGAGGCGTCGGGCTCGAAGGGCGACCGCAGCGCGGTCAGCAGCACGAGTGGGCTGTCGCCCAGGACGTAGGTCTCGCCCAGATCGACGCCGAGGGCGGCGAAGAGCTCGCGGGCCGCCTTGAGCGAATCCATCAAGAATCGGCCGAGCTCGCCGCGGGGCGCGACCCGCTCCTCGAGCTCCGCGAGGGAGACGAGGACCTGGCGGTACGCGTCCCTCGGCACCTGCCATAAAGGGACGCCGCTGTCGTTGAAGACGTACCTCGCGGCCTCGACGTCGATGGCGAGATTGTACTCGGGTCCATTCGATCCCGGAGGCGGAGGGGCCGCGCCCGGGTACTCGGGGCCGCCGATCCAGACAGCGGTTATACGCTCGGCGACCCGGGCCTCCATCATGAGCGCCGAGGCGAGGTCGGTGAGGCCCCCGCCGCAGCAGACGAAGAGGGGGAGATCGGTATCGTCGCGCATCGCCTCGGATGCGATCGCGCGCGCGCCCTCGGAATCGAGGGGCGATCCTGAGTCGAAGAGCGCGGAGGCGGCCCCTTCGCGGACGGGCACTCGTCCCTCAATGCCCATGACGCGCAAAAGCTCGCCGACCCGCCGCGCCCCGTCCGCAGCGGTATTCCCCGAGGGACCGAAGGGATCGCCGGGCCGCAGGTGCGAGGCGACGATGCCGCGGACATCGACGGAGGGGCACAGGAGGTGGTGGGCGAGCTGGAAGAGGTCGTCGGGGTCGCCGGTGAAGTCGTTGTCGATGATCACCCGCGCCCGAGGACGCACGGAGTCCACGAGCATGAGGCTAGTATGCGCGGCCGCCGGCCTGCGCGCAACGGCCTTGCGTCGCGAACCGCGCGTAGCCGCGGCGCGCGAGCGTCCTATGCGCGGCTCATTTCTTCTTTCCCTTCTTCAGTTTTCCCGACGATGCGGCGCTTTTGTCCTTGAGGGACTTGAACTCCTTCGAACCCGGCTTGATCCCGAGCTCCTTGGCGATCGCGCCCCAGCCTTTCGCCTTGTTCTTTTTGTACGTCTCCACGACGACCGCAAAGGGCTTCCCGGATACGCTCGCGAGGCCGGCGGCCAGATAGACCTCGGCGGGCTGAAGGCCTTGCGAGACGATCGCCTTGACCTGGTCGGCCGAGACGCCCCATTGCAGGCTCACCTCGGCAGTGAAGCCGGGCATGTCGAGCGTGGCGCTCGCGCCTATCTCGTTGAGGCTAGTCTCGAAGGCCGAGTCGCCCAGGCCGAAGGAGATCGTCTGCGCTTCCAGGAATGTCGTCGCGATCAGGCCCGCCAGTATTCCGATTACAGGCTTCCCCATGATTCCCTCCCGAAAACAAGAGCGGAGCCCTAGGCTCCGCCCTTAAAGAATATGCATCGGAAGCCCGAACGCCAGATGAACGACCGTGGAGCAGAGCTCCGCGGCATGTACCGGCGTGCGAATCAAACCAGCCCCTGGTCGATCATCGCGTCCGCGACCTTCTTGAAGCCCGCGATGTTGGCGCCCACGACGTAGTTGCCGGGGAAACCGTAGCGCTTCGCGGTCGAGGCGCAGGAATCGTGGATGTTGACCATGATCTCATGGAGGCGGTGGTCCACTTCCTCGGCGCCCCATGCCAGGCGCATGGAGTTCTGGCTCATCTCGAGGCCCGAGGTCGCGACGCCGCCTGCGTTCGCGGCCTTGCCGGGGGCGAAGGGCACCTTGCGCTCGATGAAGAGCTTCCAGGCCTCGGGCGCGAGGCCCATGTTGGAGACCTCGACGACCGCCCCGACGCCGTTCGCGACGAGGGCCTGGGCGTCCTTGCCGTCCAGCTCGTTCTGGATCGCGCAGGGCATGGCGATGTCCACCTTCCGCTCCCAGGGCTTTCGTCCCGCGAAGAACTGGGCCCTCGGGAATTTCCTGGCGTAGGTCTCGCACTTCTCGCGGTCGATGACGAGCATCTGCGAGAGGTAATCCCACTTCTCCTGGTCGCCGACGCCATCCGGGTCGTAGACGTAGCCGTCGGGGCCCGAGATCGTGACGACCTTGGCACCGAGCTGCGAGGCCTTGATGCAGGCGCCCCACGCTACGTTGCCGAAGCCCGAGACCGCGACGGTCTTGCCCTCGAGACTCTCGCCCCGCTCCTTGAGCATCTCCTGGGCGAAGTAGACGGCTCCGAACCCCGTCGCCTCGGGCCGGATGAGGGAGCCGCCGAAGCCGAGGCCCTTGCCCGTGAGCACGCCCGTGAACTCGTTCGCGAGGCGCTTGTACTGCCCGAACATGTAGCCGACCTCGCGGCCGCCGACGCCGATGTCGCCCGCCGGCACGTCGGTGTCCGCGCCGACGTGCCGCCAGAGCTCGGACATGAAGCTCTGGCAGAAGCGCATGATCTCGTTCTCGCTCTTGCCGTTCGGGTCGAAGTCGGAGCCGCCCTTGCCGCCGCCCATCGGCAGGCCGGTCAGCGAATTCTTGAAGATCTGCTCGAAGCCGAGGAACTTCAGCGTCGACAGGGAGACCTTGGAGTGGAAGCGTATCCCGCCCTTATAGGGGCCGATCGCCGAGTTGAACTGGACGCGAAAGCCGCGATTGACGTGATAGGTCCCGCGATCGTCCATCCAGGGCACGCGGAAGAGGACCGAGCGCTCGGGCTCCGTTATGCGCTCGAGGATGCGCTGGGACTTGTACTTCGGCTCCTGGTCCACGAGGGGCGAGATAGACTCGAGGACTTCGACGACGGCCTGGAGGAACTCGGTCTCCCAGGGATAGCGCGAGCGCAGCTCGTCGAGGACCTGCGTGATATAGGGGTTCATCGCTACTCCTTGAAGGATCATCGCCCGCGTAGCGCGATCGCGCGGTTCGAGGTCAATTCTATTACCGCGAAGTGGCGCAGGCAAGGGAAGACGATGCGCGAAGGCGCTCGGGGACGGCGCGCTCGCCTATTTCAAGGCCTGGACGGCCGTGAAGAGGCCGGGCCACTCCTTGACGGGCTCGGCGGACGGAGTCGCCAGCTTCCCGGCGGCGGAGGCCAGGCCGCCGCCGCTCGCCTTGCCCGCGCTCGCGGTCCCGGCAGGCGCCGTTCCGCCGGCCGCACCTTCCTTCCCGGCCGCGTCGGGAGAGGCGAGCACCACTTCGTCGCCAACGTTGACCGCGTCGAAGAAGCCGGAGCGCTTGAGGCCGCCCTCGCTCGCCTCCTCCCCGAGCCTCGCCGTCGAGACCTCTCCGAGCGCCGCCGCGGCGGGATAGGAGAGGCCGAGCCCCTCGGGATTGACCTGGACCGAGCCGCGCTTGACCACGACGAGGCGCGCGTCCTTGGGAAGGCCGTCGCGCTTCCCGAGGTCGAAGAGGACGCGGTCCTGGCTGCGCGCGACGAGCTCGCCTCTGGGCGGCAGGGCCGCGAGGAGGAGCTCGATTATCCGCGAGGCGCCGCTCCGGAGCCTGTCGTTCCCGGACCTGTAGGCCTTGAGCGAGGTCGCTTCGCTGCCCGTCCGGGCGACTCTGAGGTCCAGCGAGATCTCGATGTCCCGGTCCGTCTCGCGGAACGAGACGAGGGCGAAGTAGTCCGCGCCCGCCTCTCGCGCGCGCCTGAAGGCCTCGGCGAAGGAGCTCGCCTTGGGCTCGACGGCCAGCGCCGAGACCGAGCCGGACGAGGCGATGATGTCGCCGAGGTAGCGCAGGACCAGCTCCTCGCCGGCGGCGTGCGGGGCGTCGGCGGCAGCCTGCAGGTACAGAAGCGCGACCTTGTAGTGGCGCTTCGGGAGGGACTCCTCGTCGACCTTCCACGAGGTCCCGACCGAATCCGAGAGCATGGACTCGTAGATCTCGATCGAGTCGAGGACGGACTGGTCCGCCTTGCCGTTGGCCTCGAGGAATTTCAGCTCGGAGAGATAGCCGCCGGGAAGGCCGCGGGCCTTCAGGATGCCGGCGTAGAGGAGCCGCGCCTCCTTCGAGTACGGGTAGACGCGGAGGGCCCGCCTGTACTCGAAGATGGCGTTGTCGTAGGAGCTGCGCTCCTCGAAGAGCCTGCCGCGGGCGACGTGCCAGTCGGCGTAGGCGGCTCGCGACGTGTCCTCGGCCCTCGTCGAGTCGGCGACGACGCGCTCGAGGGCCAGGCGGGCGATCTCGTCGTCGGGCCGGAGACCCGCGGCGGTCCTGAGGCTGTAGATGGCGTCGGCGCTCTTGCCCGCAGCGCGCTGCGCGAGGCCGAGCGTGTACCACGCGAGGCCGTACTTGCGGTCACTCGCGACGGCCTCGCGCATGAGCGCGATCGCCTGGTCGTAGCTCCCCGCGCGGTACATGAGCGAGCCGAGGAGGAGACCCGCCTCGGAATAGCCGGGCCTCAGGTCGAGCGCGTTGCGCGCGTGGAAGGACGCGCGCTCGAGGTCCCCGTCCGAGGCCGCGAGGCGGGCGGCGACGTACTGGGTCCTCGCCTCGCTGCCGTGGTAGCGAAGCGCCTTCTCGACCAGCGCGCGCGACTCCTCGGCCTTTCCCTGGTCGGCGGCGATGAGGGCGAGCGACAGGAGGGCCCGCGCGTTCTGGGGCGAGAGGCGGAGGCTGTCCTCGAGCCTCGAGCGGGCCTCCGTCTTCCTTCCCGCGGCCAGGTCGAGGAGGCAGAGGCCGAAGCGCGCGTCGAGGTCGTTCGGCAGCGCCGCGGCGACCGACTCGAAGGCGGCCCTCGCGCCCGCGAGGTCGCCGAGGCCGGTCCGCACGAAGCCCTCGAGGTCGGTCAGCGCGGCGTCGCCCTTGCGGAAGGGAGCGGCCTTCCTGACGTAGGACAGGGCCTGGTCGTACTCGCCGATCTCGTAGTAGCAGTTCGCGAGGCCGACGTAGGCCTCGCCGTACGAGGGGTTCTTGGCCGCCGCGGCCAGATAGGACTCGATCGCCGGGTACCACTGCTCGGCGAAGCGCAGCCGCTCGGCCTCGGCGTAGAGGCCCCTCGCGTCCGTTCCCGCGGCCGCGGACGGCTCTGCCGGGAGCGCCGCCGCGAGGGCGAGCAGCGAGACGATCGCGAGCAGCGCCTTCGCTGAGGCGAAGGCCGCCGGCGCTACGAGCGCCCTCTTCGCGCTTGCGCGCATATCAGTCCTCCCCGCCGGCGACCGGCCGCCGGCGCGCGATCTTCACTGACGTTATGCGATGCCCCTCGATGTCCTGCACGGTGAAGTCGGTCTCGCCGCCCGAGACCCGCTCGTAGCGCGCCGGAATCTTCCCGAAGAGCGCGAACACGTAGCCCCCGAGGGTCTCGAACTCGCCCGAGGGAAGCGCGAGGCCGGTCTCCCGGTTGACGTCGTCGAGGTCGGCCCTCGCGTCGCAGAGCCAGGAGGACTCGCCCAGGCGCACGATGTCCTCGCGCTCGTCGTCGAACTCGTCCTGGATCTCGCCCACGATCTCCTCGATGATGTCCTCGAGGCAGACGATGCCCGACACCCCTCCGTACTCGTCGACGGCGACGGCTATGTGGACGCGCCTGCGCCGGAATTCCCTGAGCAGCGAGTCGATCCTCTTCGACTCGGGGACGAAGAAGGGCTTGCGCGCGATGTCCGCGAGGGAGAAGGCTCCTCCATTGACGAGGGCCCGGAGAAGGTCCTTCGCGTAGAGCACGCCGACCACGGAGTCCATGGTCTCGCGGTAGACGGGGATCCTCGAATGGCCGCAGGACACGACCTTCTCGAGCACCTCCTCGCGGGAAGCGTCGAGGGACAGGAAGACGGTGTCGATGCGCGGCACCATCACTTCCCTGACCGTGGTCTCGCCGAGCTCCTGGACGCCCTTGATCATCTCGCGGCGTTCGGCGTCGCGCTCTTCCTGCCCGGCTCCGGGCGCCGAGGCCGCCCCGTCCTCGGCGGCCCGCGCGCCGCCCTCGGCCTCGCGCTCGGTATCCGGGCGGCCTCGGAAGGCGCCTCGTCCCAGCGCGCGGGCGAGATCGAGCGCGCGTGAGAGCGGCCCGCCCCGGGAGCCCCCGGCCGCGTCCTCGCGGCCGCGCGGGTCCTCGCGCGCGCTCACAGGATGCCGGCGCCGCCCGACGCGGCCAGGTCGCGGAGGATTTCCTCCTGGAGGGCGAGCATCGGATCGGAGGGCCCCTCCCCGTGGTCCATGCCCGAGAGGTGGAGTATGCCGTGCACGATGAGCCTGCGAAGCTCCTCGTCCCTGCCCACGCCGAATTCCTCGGAGTTCCGCGCCAGCGAGTCGAGGGACACGACGATGTCGCCGGCCAGGAAGCGCTCATCTCCCTCGGGCCCGGCGTAGCGATCGCCCTGCTCGAAGGACAGGACGTCCGTCGCCTCGTCCCTTTCCCGGTACTGCTTGTTGAGCCCGCGGATGAAGGAGTCGTCGCAGAAGAGGATCGAGAGGTCCCATCCGTCCTTGTCGAGGCGGGTCAGGACGGACTGAGAGAAGGATCTGGCGCGCTCGATCCAGGGCGGCGTCCCGACGCCCTCGACGGATATCTCCACGGAATTCACCGCGGCTGCTCCTTGAGCTTCGGGTACTCGATGCGGGAGTGGTAATGCCCCGCGAGGATCCGCGTGAAGCTGTTGCGGATCGTCTCGAGGTCCTTGAGCGTGAGGTCGCAACGATCGAGCTGCCCGTCGCGCACGCGGTCCATGACTATCTCGCGGATGAAGTCCTCGAGCCTGGACATCGTCGGCTTCTTGAGCGTGCGCGTCGCCGCCTCGACCGCGTCGGCGAGCATTACCACGGCGGCCTCCCGAGAGGAGGGCGGCTGGCCGGGGTAGGAGAAGTCGTCGGGATCGGCCCCGCCCTCGCCCTTCCTCGCCTGGTCGTAGAACCACGTGATGACGCCGTTGCCGTGGTGCTGGGAGATGATGTCGATCACGTCCTCGGGGAGCCCGAGGGCGCGGGCCTTCTCCGCCCCGATCTTCACGTGGCTGCGTATGACGGTCGCCGAGAGCCTCGGGTTGATCTCGTCGTGCTTGTTGTACCCCGATTGGTTCTCGATGAAGTACTCCGGCTGCTCGATCTTTCCGATGTCGTGGTAATAGGCGCCGACGCGCGCGAGCAGGGGGTCCGCGCCGATCTCGCGGCAGGCGGACTCCGCGAGGTGCGCGACGGTGACCGAGTGGCTGTAGGTCCCCGGCGCCACCGTCAGGAGCCGCTTCAATATCGGGGCGTTGAGGTCCGAGAGCTCCATGAGCCTGAAGCGCGTCGGCGCGTTGAGCGCCTGCTCGAGGACCGGGAGGATCGCGAGGGCGAAGAGGGCGCAGGCGAAGCCGTTCACCGCGCCGTAGAGCGAGGCGACGAGGACGGGCCCGGCCCCGGCCGCCCCGGGCGCGGCGAGGGCCGCCGCGGCCGCGGCCTCGAGGAGCGCGAGCACCGCGCCCGCCTTGACGAGATCGATGCGCGAGGACGCGTAACGGACCGAGAAGGTCGCGCCTGCGCCCGAGAGCAGGCAGAACGCGAGGAGCCGGGCGTCGAGCCCGGCGGCCGATTGCGCCAGCAAGGCGAGTAGCACCGACAGGAGAATAGAGAAGCGCTGCCCCGCGAGCACCGTAGCGACGATCGCGAAAAGCGCCGTCGGGAGGAACAGGGCGAGGCCGAGGGGGTCGGGCTCGGCGAACCTCTGCACGAAGAGCGCGGCCGCGAAGTAGACGAAGGCGGCGATGCCCGCGAGGAAGGCGGAAGAGCGGCGGAGGGCGGTTCCGGAGATCGCCTTGCCGAGGACGAGAAGGCCGAGGGCTATCGTGGCCGCGAGGAGGCCGATCGACCCCAGGGAGGAGCCCCAATCCACCTTAGAAACCGCGCGCCGCGCGGCCGCGAGCTTGGCGGCGTCGGCCGCGGTGATGACCGCTCCCTTGCGCACGATGCGCTCGCCCTTTGCGATCGTGCGCACGACGGGCTCGACGGCGTCGCGGGCCTCGGCCATGCCCTTGGCCGAGAGCTCAGGATCGAAGAACGCATCCTCGACCGCGAAGCTCCGGACGAGCGTCGAGACGAGGGACGCGAGGGGACGCGACAGGCGGCGCTCGACGATCTCGGCTTCGAGGGCCGCGGGCAATGTCTTGAGCGTCACGAGGCCGCTCGTCGGGATCTCGGCCTGGGCGGGCTTGCCGCCGTCCAGCGACCTGAGCTCGACGTAGTCCGGATTGTAGTCCTCGAGCCCCGACGCGGGCAGGGCGGCGACGCCGCGGTCGAGCAGGCGCCTCAGGATGGAATCGGCGAAGGCGAGGGCCTGCGGCCTCTGCGGCGACGAGGCGAGGTCGAGCACCTCGGCCTTGGTCAGCGCGCCGGGGAAGGCGCTCTGGACCTGCAGGAAAAGGGTGTCGTCCGCGATGCCCTTCGACGAGAGCTCGGCGAGGAGGTCCTGGAACGACTCGAAGCGCTCGACGGCCCGCGCCGCGGGCTTGCCGTCGACGACGAAGACGGGGAGCACGAGCTTGAGCTCGGCCTCGATCCTGAGCCTCGTCGCGTTCTCGTCCACGAAGCTGATCTCGCGGCCCGCGGTGATGTCCCTGTCGGCGACGCTGCCCTCCACCAGCGCGATCGGCGCCTCGCCCGAGTCCGCGGAGCCGGGCCCGAGGGTCAGGATGAGGAGGGAGGCCGCGAGGAAGAAAAGGGCGAGCGCGAGCGCCGCGGGGCCGTCGATCTTCCTCGCCTCGGGCGATGAGCCCCTGACGAAGGCGAGGGCGCGAGAGAGCGCTCGCCCCTCCCTCGATCCGCTACTCTGACTCATAGGCCTCTATGATCCTCCTGGCGAGGCTCGATCGCACGACGTCCCGCGCGTCGAGGCGGCAGGAGAAGATCCCCTCGACGCGGTCCAGGAGCCCCAGCGCGTGCACGAGGCCGGACTCTCCCTTGCGCGGCAGGTCGATCTGCGTGACGTCGCCGGTGACGATCGCCTTCGTCCCCTCGCCGAGCCTCGTGAGGAACATCTTCATCTGCTCCTTCGTCGTGTTCTGCGCCTCGTCGAGTATGACGACGCAGTTGGCGAGGCTTCGCCCGCGCATGTACGCGAGGGGCGCGATCTCGATGGCCCTCGCCTCCTCGAGCCTGCGAACGGTCTCGAAGGGGACCAGGACCTCCATCGCGTCGTAGAGGGGACGGAGGTAGGGGCTGATCTTCTGCACGAGGTCGCCCGGCAGGAAGCCGAGACTCTCCCCGGCCTCGACGACGGGACGGGTGAGGATGAGCTTGCGCCTGGACTTCGCGAGGAGCTCGCGCAGCGCCCACGCGACCGCGAGGTAGGTCTTGCCCGTGCCCGCGGGGCCGACGGCGAAGGAAAGGTCGTGCGTCGCGAGGCCCTTGAGGTAGAGCGCCTGTCCCCTGCTCCTGGGGAAGACCTTGCCGAGGCCCCCGGGGATCTGGACGCAGGAATCGAGGAGCTCGCTCCTGCCCGCCCCGTCCTCGCGAGGCGACGCGTCGCCCTCGGGAGTGAGGTCGGAATGGATGGCGATGATGAGGTCGGGCGTCGGAGGCATCCCGTCGGAGATGGATTCGACCAGCCGCTGCACGAGGAGGCGGAAGAGGGAGCGCGTCGGCTCGTCCTCGGATTCGAGGAAGAGCTCGTTGCCGCGGCAGAAGATCCTCGACCCTATGAGCCGCTCCATGATCCTGAGGTTGTAGTCGTTCGCGCCGCAGAGGTCCGCGAGCACGCTCGTCTTCTCAAGGACAATGCCGACGGTACCGTCCACGCGGTTACTCTACCCGCGCGAATGATAAATTGCAACCGGCGCGTCAGTACGCGAGGCCGTCCTCCGTGTCCCTCGTGATCTCGGCCTTGATGTCGGAGAAGTCCTTCCAGGAGAGGAGGAAGGAGAACGAGGTGTCGAGGTGGTACGCCTTCCCGTCGTCGTCGAGCTTGGGACTCGCCGTGATCTTCATCGTGAGCGTCCAGTCGTGGAGGTCGCCGGAGGCCTCGAGCGAGAGGCTCTTCAGCTTGATGAGGCCCCGCTCCAGGGCGCTCGTGTCCCATATGCTGATCGAGTCCCAGAGGTCCTCGAGGGGATTCACGTAGAAGTCGCTGGGCTCCTTCGGGATCATCGCGAGCTGGTCCTGGAAGAGGGCGGGATAGTAGCGCCAGGCCGAGGTGTTCTGCGACTGGGCGCTGACCGTCAGCTTGAGGTCCGACTTCACGTTGACCGAGGCGGCGAGGCCGAGCGCGAGCGTCGATTTCGAGAATTGCAGGAGGCTCTGCGACAGGCTGAGCGTAGGCGAGATCGACCACACGAAGTCCTTTTGCGCGGCGGCGCTCTTGAAGCTCGGCTTGAGCGAGGCGGAGACCTCGGTCGACCTGAAGGCCTCGTCGTCGTTCCCCACCCAGCCCGTCCCGCTCACCGGCCTGTACGACTCCGACTGCTTGGCCGTGAAGGAGGACGAGAAGGGCCCCCATGACGCGGAAAGCGAGTTCGAGACAGGCTCTCGCGCCTCGGGATCGTAGGTGAACGTGTTCGAGAAGACCGGCCCGGGCGACGCGCCGACCACCAGCCCCAGCTTGATGTCGTCCGCCGAGAAGCTCTCGCCGGAGCTGGAGCGGTATATCTTTCCGTACGCCGAGAAGTCGACGGGACCGGCGTCGAGCGCGAGCTTGGCGGAGTACGACTCGTCGGTGGGTGGCAGGCTGGCGGTCAGGGTCAGGCTCTGCGTGAGACCGGCCGGCCGCGCCGCGATGTAGAGGTTCACGTTGTGCGACGTAATGCTCGAATCGTCCCACCCGAGATGGGACGTGGTGTAGACCGGCTCGTCGTCCGACAGCTCCTTGTACTTCAGGCTGTAGATGGTGGAGTCCATCCCCCAGCTCAGGCTGGAGAGCGCCCAGAGCCATGAGCCCGAGAGGGGCTTGGTCGACAGGCTCGCCTTGCCGCCGACGCGCTCGCTCTTGGCCTGGTAATCCGCCAGCTTGTACGCGGCGACGCTCGAGGCGCTGCCCTCGTAGAGGTAGGGCCGGTCCTGTCCCTGCTTCGAGTAGGTGAAGCCCATCGAGCCCGCGACCAGTCCCCCGCCGTAGGAGAGGGAGCCGTCCACCGTGCTGGCGAGGCTGTACGATATCAGGCTGTACTGGCGGGCGAAGTCGATGTCGCTCGGTCCGGACAGATCGTCCTCGCGGTAGCGGTCCTCCCAATACATGGAGGGCGTCAGGGACCAGGATGTCGTCCCGGACCAGCCGACCGGGGAGCTCTTCGTCGCCCCGAAAGTAGCGGGGAGCCGGAAATCTACCGAGGACTCTTCGCTCGGGCCCTCCGCCGCGCCGGGCCCTTCGGCGCCGTCGCCCGGAGCCTCGTCCTCCCAAGGGCTCCGGAACTCGGGCGATGGCCCCGCGGCGGCGTCGCCCTCGGCCTTGGCTCCTCCCTCGACCGCCTTGCCCGTCGACGCGGAGGCGCTCCCGGGCGTCAGGCTTCCCTTGAGCGAGAGCGCGACGTCGAAGGGCCTCAAGACCGACGGATAGTAGAACGTGCGGCGCGGATCCACCGCCTTCAGGGCCGCGCTCTCGCCGAGCACCGTCGGCGCGTTGGCGTCGCTGATCGTCATCGTGGAGAACGTGACGTAGGAGTTGAGTTTCGTGACGTTGAGCGATTGAAGCCAGGGCTCGAGCCCCTTCAGCTTGAGGGAGTACGTGGCGCTGACCTTCGGCTGGAGCTGGGTCCGCGTCGATATGGAGGAGCTCGACTCGTCGGTCGAGCTGAAGAGCTTGAGCCAGTCCATGTCCTCGGACCTGTCCCTGAAGTCCTGGTCGAGGAAGGGATCCGAGTAGAGCGGCAGGGCGAGGCTCAGGGTGACGCCTCCGAAGGAGAGCGAGGTCGAGAAGTCGAAGCCGTATCTGACGGGCAACTCGAGGCCGAAGAGGTTCGACTCGTTCCAGACGCTCTCGTAGCCGCCCGCGGCCGCGAAGGGGGAATAGCCCTTGCTCGTCGTGAAGATCGAGCGGCTCAATCCGACCCCCGCGAAGAGCTCGGTCTTGCCGAGCGCGCCGAGCTTCGGCAGCGAGCCCTGGATGCCGGCGAAGCCGCCGAGGGCCGAGTAGGCGTCCGCCATCACCTTCAGCGTTCCCGCGTCCTTCGGTACCGGGCCCGAGACGCGCCTGAGGAAGATGCCGTTCAGCTTGGTCGGCTTGTCGGGGCCCGAGTCGACCATCGAGAGTATCGTGGTCGTGTCGGTGTTCTTCGGCTTGGAGCCGATGAGGTAGGTCGTCGTTTGCGCGAAGCGGCCCTCGCGCGAGCGATATCCCAGGACCGGATGGAAGACGATCTCGTCGCCGGGATAATAGAAGAAGGGAAGCCACAGGATCGGGACGTTGCCGAGCGAGAAGACCGCGTTCGCGAGCGCCCACTCCTTGTCGCCCAGTATCCAGATCTTCCCCGCCTTGATCGAGTAGTGCGGGTCCTCCGCGTCGCAGGCCGAGATCACGCCGTCCTTGAGCACCATGACGTCCGTCGAGCGCTTGACCACGACGTCGGCGGCTATGACTACTCCGCGCTCGGAGGACGCCGTCGAGCCCGACGTCGAGCTCGATGTCGCGGTCGACGACGCCGTGCCGGTCCCGCCGGAAGAGCCGCTCGATCGCCTGATCTTCCCGTCGAGGAAGACCCCCGACCAGTCCTCGACGCTCGCGCTGAGGGCCTCGCCCGTGAACACCTCGGTCGAGCTCCCGGACTTCCGCTCGTAGCGCACGTGTCCCCGCGCGGTCATCGAGCCCGTGGCGCGGTCGTAGGCGATCCGATCGGCCTCGACGCGATGGCTGTCCCCGTTCTCGTCGACGAGGCTCAAGACCACCCCGCCCGAGGCGCGGACGATCCCACCATCCTCCTCGACGGCCTTGGCGTAGGATGCCTCGCTCGCGCTCTCGATCGTGATGGTCTTACCCTTGCCGGCTGAGGCGGCGGGCGGCTCGATCTTGTAGTGCTCGTACAGGCGCTTGCGGAGCTCGTCGACCGTCCCCTCGCCCGAGAGGCCCAAGCCCTTCGCCATGGACACGAGCTCGTAGTAGCTCGCGGTCGCGATCTCGATCGGCAGCGCGTTCCGGATGAGGTCGGTATCGAAGTCTCCCTCGCCGGGGCCGCCCATGCCGTAGGACTGATCGCCCGAGTCGGCGGAAGCGGCCCCGCCCGAGGCTTCCGCCGACGGAGCGACTTCCGCGAGCGCGGCCATCGCGAGCAGCGAGAAGGCTAGCGCGAAGCAGGTGCGGCGCGTCATCGGCGGGAATAGTATAGGGAACCTTTGTTGATTCATACAAGGTAGGTTCCCTGAGGGCAAAACTTAGGGGAAAAAACTCGTTTTCTTGAACGAAAACGAGTTTTTCAGATGCCCTATACGCCGAGCGCGCGCGGAGTAAAGTACGCTACCTGCCCGCCTTCAGCGCCGCCTTCAGGTACTTGCCCGTGTACGAGCCCTTCGCCTTGGCGATCTCCTCGGGCGTGCCCGCGGCGACGATCCCGCCTCCCTTGTCCCCGCCCTCGGGCCCGAGGTCGATGATCCAGTCGGCCTGCTTGATGACGTCGAGGTTGTGCTCGATCATCACGACGCTGTTGCCCGCGTCCACGAGGCGCTGGATGACCTCCATGAGCTGCTTCACGTCGGCGAAGTGGAGGCCCGTCGTCGGCTCGTCCATGAAGTAGAGCGTCTTGCCCGTGCTCGGGCGGGCGAGCTCGAAGGCGAGCTTCACGCGCTGGGCCTCGCCCCCGGAAAGGCTGAGGGCCGACTGCCCGAGCTTGACGTAACCGAGGCCGACGGACAGGAGCGTGTTCATCTTGTGGGCGATCGATGGAATATGCTCGAAGAAGTCGGCTGCTTCCTCGATGGTCATGTCGAGGACCTCGGCGATGTTCTTGCCCTTGTAGCGCACGTCGAGGGTATCTGAGTTGAAGCGGTGGCCGTGGCAGACGTCGCAGGTGATGTAGACGTCCGGCAGAAAGTTCATCTCGATCTTGATGGTTCCGTCGCCCTGACAGTTCTCGCACCTCCCGCCCTTCACGTTGAAGGAGAAGCGGCCGGGCTTCCAGCCGCGGACCTTCGACTCGGGCAGGGAGGCGAAGAGGTTGCGGATGTCCGTGAAGACGCCGACGTAGGTCACCGGGTTCGAGCGGGGCGTCCGGCCGATCGGGCTCTGGTCGATGTTGATGATCTTGTCGATGTTGTCGAGGCCGACGATCTCGTCGTACTCGCCCTCGGGCCAGGAGGTGCCCATCACCTCGTTCGAGATGATCGGGTAGAGGAGGTCGGAGAGGAGGGTCGACTTGCCCGAGCCCGAGACCCCGGTGATGCAGGTGAAGACCCCGAGGGGGATCCCGACGTCGATGCCCTTGAGGTTGTGCTCGCGGCAGCCCTTGATGGCGACGCTCTTGCCGTTGCCGCCGCGCCGGAGCTCGGGCACGGGGATGGTGAGCGTCCCTGCGAGGTACTGGCCCGTGACGCTCTTGCGGCTCTTCATCACCTCGTCGGGCGAGCCCTGGGCCACGACGTGGCCGCCGTGGACGCCCGCGCCGGGCCCCAGGTCGACGATGTAGTCCGCGGTACGCAGGGTCTGCTCGTCGTGCTCGACGACGACGAGGGTGTTGCCGATGTCCCGCAGGTAGGTCAGCGTGTCGATGAGCCGCTGGTTGTCGCGCTGGTGCAGGCCGATCGAGGGTTCGTCGAGGATGTACAGGACGCCCACGAGGGCCGAGCCGATCTGAGTCGCGAGCCTGATCCGCTGGGCCTCGCCTCCCGACAAGGTCGAGGCCTTGCGCTCGAGGGTCAGGTACTCGAGGCCGACGTTGCGCATGAAGGTGAGCCGGGCCGTGATCTCCTTCAGGATCTGCCTGGCGATCTGCTTCTCGGTGTCGCTCAACGCGAGATCGGAGAAGAACGCCAGGGTCTCGTCGACCGACATCGACGAGAGGTCGTGGATGTTGACGCCGCCCACGGTCACGGCGAGGGCCTCGGGCCGCAGGCGCCTGCCGTCGCAGGCGTCGCAGTGCTTCTCGCTCATGAAGCGCTCGAGCCACTGCTTGATGCCCTCGCTCTGCGTCTCCATGTAGCGGCGCTTGAGCTCGGCGAGGATGCCGGGGAAGCGGGATTGGTACTCGAATCGCCCCGTGCCCTCGCGGTTCTCGTACTTGATCTTGATCTCCTCGTCCGTCCCGTAGAAGATGGCGTCCAGCACCTTCTTGGGCAGGTCCTTGAAGGGCGTGTCGAGGCTGAACTTGAAGTGTTTCGACAGGGCCTCGAAGCGGCTGCGGTTCCAGGCCGCGTCGGGATTATAGGGAACGCAGCCTCCCTCCTCGAAGGACAGGGAGCGGTCCGGGATCACCAGCCGGGGATCGAACTCCAGGCGGTTGCCCAGGCCCGTGCAGGCGGGGCAGGCGCCCTGGGGCGCGTTGAACGAAAAGAGTCGCGGCTCCATCTCCGGCAGGGAGATGCCGCACTCGGGGCAGGCGCCGCGCTGCGAGAAGAATTCCTCCTTGGGCGCGGACCCGGCTGAGCCCTCGCCCGGGCCCTCCCTCAGCACGATGACCGTCCCCTCGGCGATCTGCAGGGCCGTCTCGACCGACTCCGCGAGCCGCTTGCGCGAATCGGAGGACAGCTTGAGGCGGTCGACCACGATCTCTATCGAGTGCTTCTTCTGCTTCTCGAGCTTGTAGTCCGCAACGGTCTCCGCGGCGAGCTCGCCCAATTCGCCGTCGACCCTCGCGCGGACGAAGCCCTGCTTGACCGCGTCCTCGAGGATCTTCTTGTGCTCGCCCTTCTGCGCCCTGACGACCGGCGCGAGGACCTGGAGCTTCGAGCCCGAAGGCCAGGAGAGGATCGTGTCGAGGATCTGGTCCACGCCCTGCTCCTTGATCTCGCGGCCGCACTTCGGGCAATGCGGCACGCCGATGCGCGCGTAGAGCAGGCGATAGTAGTCGGCGATCTCGGTCACGGTACCGACCGTCGAGCGCGGGTTGCGGTGGGTGGTCTTCTGCTCGATCGAGATGGCGGGCGACAGGCCCTCTATGTAGTCGACGTCGGGCTTGTCCATGCGCCCGAGGAACATGCGGGCGTAGGACGAGAGGGACTCGACGTAGCGCCGCTGGCCCTCGGCGAAGATAGTGTCGAAGGCCAGGGAGCTCTTGCCCGAGCCCGACAGCCCCGAGATGACGATCAGCTTGTCGCGTGGAAGCTCCAGGTCGATGTTCTTCAGGTTATGCTCGCGGGCTCCCTTGATAATCAACTTGTCCATGATTGGCGCCTACGATAGCGCGAGGAATGATGAGGCGCAAGAGGTTTTACTACAATTCTGTGTAGTTTTTAATTTCCGGCCCTTCCTCGTCTCGACGCGGGGAAACAGCCCTATCGTCAGTCCGCGCGCCGAGATCGACGCGGACTCAGACCCTGGCGTCGAAGAAGTCATCCCGCATAAGCGCCGTGCAAGTCGCGCCCGGTCCCGAGGAGAAGAAAATACTCCCCCGTAGCTGGAGCTCCACGATCGAAACGACAGTCTGAAGCCCGACGCGGCCATCGCGGCGGAAGTCGAAGCCGGGAGGAAGACCCTCGCCGTCATCGGACACCTTGAGCTCGAGCGTCCCGGGAGAAGAGCGCCTCAGCGAGACCCGGATGCACCCCGCCGGTCGCCCCGCGAAAGCGTGCTTAACGGCGTTGGCCACGAGCTCGTTCAAGACAAGTCCGCAGGGAATCGCGAGGTCTATGATCGCGATGATTCCCGGCTCGGCCTCGACCGAGATATCCATCCCTCCCCGTCCCTCGAGGTAGGCGCCCCGCATGGAAGAGACGAGATCGGTCACGTAGTTCCCGAGATCGATCCGCGAGAGGTCCTTCGACTCGTAGAGCTTCTGGTGCACGAGGGCCATGGAGATTATGCGCCCGATCATATCGTTCAGGACCGATGCGACCCGCTCGTCGCCGCTGGCCTCCGCCTCGAGCTGGAGGAACGAGGCGATCAGCTGCATATTGTTCTTGGTCCGGTGGTAGACCTCCTGGATGAGGACCTCCTTCTCGCGCAGGGACCGCGCCACGCTCTCCTCGGCCCGGACGCGCTCGGTGACGTCGAGGTAACTCGCGCGGAGAATTATCCTCCGCCCCTCGGAGGGGATCAGGTTCAGCCTCGAATCGCAGTCTATGACGTCGCCGCCCGGGCGCCGCACCCGTCGCCGGACCAGGACGGGCCTACCGGCTATCGCGGAGGAGACGCTGCGGTCGATGCTTTCCCGGATCGTCAGTTCCCCGTCGATCTCGTCCGCGTAGAAATCGGTGGGCTTCGCTCCTATGAGCTCCGCGCGCTTCCTTCCGAAGAGGACCTCGGCGCGGCGGTTGCAGTCGATGAAGACTTCGGCGTCGGCATCGTACATCATGATGGCGTCCGGCGCCTCCTCGACGAGGACCCGGCTGCGCTCCTCGCTCAGCTTAAGCCCCTCCATCGCGCGCATCTCGGCCTCGCGCGAGGCGAGCACGTCTTCCCTCATGGCATTGTAGGCGCGGACGAGGAGGTCGAGCTCGTCCCCGCGCTCCTTCTTATCGAGGCGGAGGGGCGGCGCCTCGGACCTCACGTCGAAGTCGCGGATATAATCGGCTATCCTCGCCAGGTGCCTCGTCGCCATCCGAGAGAACAGGAAGAGGACGACGAGCGACTCGACGATCAGAAAGAGCACTTGCAGGGCGATCATCGGCAGGGTCTGCGCAACTGCGTCCCGCAGCATACGACCCGAATCGATCTCGAGCCTGAGGAGGCCGAGGCTCGACCGCCTGCCGTCGAGGAGCTTCCTCGTAATGGGGAAACTCAGCGCGGCGCTGCCCTCCGCGCTCGAGCCGCTCGTCACGGCGAGCCCGCGCCCGTCCTCGATCGCCACGTGGTTGACGTAAGGATAGTTTCCGATTCCGTCCGCGAGGGCCTGGAGTATGCCCGTGTCGTAGTTCCACAGCCCCTCGGCGATGCCCGCGTCCTGGGAGGCGCGGAGGTTCTCCACCTCCCTCTCCACGACGGCCTTCTTGCCGCGGTACTCGACGATGAAAAGGATCGTGGACGTGAGAGTCACGAAGGCCAACGATATCTCGAGGACATACCGGAACGCCTGCCGTCCGACCGTGTTCCTCGCCGCGAGAATCCTTCGACCCATCGAGCCTCCAAATCGACTAACCGGATCAGCGACGCCGGTTAGTCCGTCGATCGGTGCTGTACAAATGTATTATAATAGAAAAGCAATGGATCGCACGGCACCGCGCCGACCTTCGCGGCGAGCGCTGGCCCTCGCCGCGGCCCTCGCCTTCCTGACGCCGTCCTGTCTGTCGGCTCAGGCCATCAGGATGGCCTGGTTTTCTCTCCCTCCCCATGTATTCGCGCCCATCGGCGACGGCCCGCCGACGGGACCGACCATCGCCCTATTCGAGGCGATCGCCTCCAGGATGGGAAAACGAGTCGAGTGGATCGGGCCCATTCCTCTCAACCGCCTGGGCCAGGAGCAGCAGACGGGCGAACTCGGCATAGACGGCACGATCCTTCATATGAGGACGCCAGTCACGGCCAAGCTGCTCCTGTTCCCCTCTCGCCCCTACTTCGTAGCCGCTCCGTCATTGGGCCTCCGCGCCGACAACCCCCTGTCGAAGATCGAGGGAATCAAGGACATCGCCGGATATCGCATCGGCTTCGTAAAGACTCTCTCCTCCAATTATCCACCGTTCCTCGCCGAGAATCGGGATCTCATAGTCATCGACGAGCTAAGCGGGGAGGATTGGACGGCCCGGAATCTCAGGAAGCTGCTCGAGGGCCGCCTCGACGCGGTATACGAGAGGAATCAATACAATCTCCCCTACGCGGCCACGATTGCGGGCATCGGGGACAGGATAAAAGTCGTTCCCCTTCCCATGGAGCCGATCGGGCACTATTTCGTTTTCCACAAGACCTCCCCGAGGGCGCAGGCCCTGCTCGAAGCCTACGAGCGAGCCGTGAGAGGCTTCGCCTTCGACTACGACGAGATGGTAAAAGCGGAGATGCGAATTCCCGTGAAATAGCTCGACGCAGGCCGGGGTATAATCGGCCATGGCCTCGCAGCTCCTACGCTCGAAGATCCGCGCTCCGCGACCGGTCGAAAAGCCCCTGCATCGGGCCCGCCTGTCGGACAAGCTGGACGAGGGATTCTCTCGAAGGCTCACGCTGGTCTCGGCGTCGGCGGGCTTCGGCAAGACAACCCTGATCGCGGATTGGATCGCCCGACGCGGGATCAAGGCCGCGTGGCTCTCCCTCGACTCGGCCGATGGGGATCCGGTCAGGCTCCTGGCCTACGTCTCCGCGGCACTTCGGACGATCTGCGCGGCCGATATCCCCGATCCCGAAGTCCTGCTCGGCGCGTCCGGGAGCATATCCGCGGACTCGGTCCTGTCCGAGATCCTCGAGGGATGCGCCTCGGTCGCCGGGCCCTTCTCCCTCGTCCTGGACGACTGGCACTCGACCGACTCGCCCGAAGCGGACCGTGTCCTGGCCGCTCTCGTCGAGCGCCTCCCCGGGCTCATGCACCTCGTCCTGTCCTCGCGGGAGGATCCCGCCCTGCCCCTGGCTCGCCTGCGCTCCCTGGGGCTCTTGACCGAGATCCGGACCTCGGACCTCCGCTTCACGCCGGAGGAGAGCTCGGAGTTCTTCCGCGGCTCGCTCGGCGACCGCCTCGGGCGCGAGGAGGTCGCGGCGGTGGACGGCCGCGTCGAAGGCTGGGCGGCGGGCCTCCAGCTCACGGCCATCGCCCTCCGCGGCAAGGGCGGGAACGCCCGCGGCGGAGCCAAGGAGGAGTTCATCGCCGCCCTCGCGCGGAGCGGCCGCTTCGTGCTCGACTACCTGCTCGAGGAAGTCTTCGCGCTGCAGCCGCCGGCGATACGGGACTTCCTCCTCAGGACCTCGATCCTCGAGCGCTTCACCGGTCCCCTTTGCGACGCGCTCCTCGGGGGAGGCACGGAGGAGGGCGCTCCGGCGCATGGCCAGGATACAATCGAGTACCTCGAGAGGGCGAACCTCTTCATTGTTCCCTTGGACGATGAGCGACGCTGGTACCGCTACCACCACCTCTTCTCCGAGCTGCTCCGTCAGCGGCTCGCCCGCGAGGTTCCAGAGGCGACGGGAGGGGCGTCCGTCCCGGAGCTCCATCGCAGGGCGGGCGCGTGGCTCGAGGCCGCCGGGCAGGGCGTCGAGGCGTTCCGCCACGTCGCCGCCTCAGGCGACATCGAAGGGGCCGCGCGCCTCTTGGACGGGCCGCTCATGCCCAAGCACTCGCGGGAGGCCATGGGCGCAGCCGTCGAGTGGCTCTCGTCGCTCCCGAAGGCCGAGCTGGACCGAAGGCCGGCCCTTTGGGTGACGCGGGCTACGATATGCCTCGCCGGGGGGATGACCAAGGACGTCGAGAAATGCCTCAGGTCGGCCGAGCCCGCCCTGGCGGGCTTGGAGCCGGACGAGGCCGGGCGGGACTTGCGGGGCCGCGTCTCGACCGCGCGCGCCACGCTGGCGCTCACCCGCTACGACGCCGAGGCCATGACCGTCCACGCCCTTGCCGCCCTCGACGCGCTCGCCCCGGACGACGCCGCGTTCCGCTCCTCGGCGAGTTGGATACTCGGCACGGCCTGCCAGGCCCTCGGCCGCAGGGACGAGGCCGAGCGCGCCTTTGAAGAGTCCCTCGCGCTGAGCAGATCGGTAGGCGATATCTTTTCCTCTGTCCTCGCCGTCGTCGGCCTCGGCGAAATTCGCGAGGCAAGCAACGACCTCCACGGCGCCGTCGGCGCCTACGGGGAAGCCCTCGCCCTGGCCGGCGAGCATCCCCTGCCGAACGTCTGCGAGGCGTACCTGGGGAAGGCGCGGATCCTGTTCGAGTGGAACGACCTGGACGCCGCCGAGGAGTCGTGCGCTCTCGCTCTCGCCCTCGCCAGGACCTACGAGGCCGGCATAGACCGCTTCATCCCCTGCGAGGTGCTCCTCGCGCGGATCGAGCTCGCCAGGGGCCGGGCTGTTGACGCGGCGGATGCCCTGGAGGCGACAGAGAAGGCCGCGAGATCCGGTGGCTTCGCGCTCCGCCTGCGCGAGATCGCGGCCGCCAAGTCCGCGGTCGCGATCGCTCGAGGGAATGCGGAGGCGGCGGTCCGCTTCGCCAAGGAGAGCGGGCGTGCCCTCGTCGAGGCGAGCGCATTTCTGGCGGCGGGACGCGCGGCCGAGGCCCTCGCGGTTATCGGGCGATCGCTGGCGGAGGCTGAAGAAAGGCGCTGGCCCGACGAGATCCTCGCGGCGAGGATACTCGAGTCCCTGGCGTTCCGAGCCGCGGGGCGACGCTCCGAGGCCCTCGCCTCGCTGGAGCGGGCCCTCGTCCTCGCCGAGTCGGGCGGCTTCGCGCGCAGCTTCGCGAACTATGGCCTCGCGATGGAGGAGCTGCTGGAGGAGGAGGCCGCCCGCGGGATCATGGCCGATGCCGCGGTCCGAATCCTCGCGGCCTTCCGCTCGCCGGCGGACGCGCTCCTTCTCGAGCCCCTGAGCGTCCGCGAGCGGGAGGTCCTCGCCCTCGTGGCAAAGGGCCTCTCGAACCAGGAGATCGGCGAGCGGCTCTTCCTGGCCCTGGACTCGGTGAAGGGCCACAATCGGCGGATCTTCGAGAAGCTGGGCGTACGCCGTCGCACCGCGGCCGTAGCCCGCGCGCGCGAGCTGGGACTCATCTGAGCGGGCGCGGGCATACACCCCATTCCTCGCGGCCGCGCCGAATCACACTTTAGTGTCTACGCCTTCCCCCTCGTCCCCGCTACATTCCGGCATGACGCTCGTCTCGATCATTCCGACTAGGAGCGCTACATGAATGAAGGATGGTTGAAGTCTCGGGTCCTCGGATTCGCCTTCCTCTTCCAGGGCCTGACCTCGCTGACGAGCGGCCTGTTCTTCGCATCCGCGATGAAGGCCGGCGGCGAGCCGGGAACTATGCTCGCGACCCTCGCCGCGAATCCACTCTTCGCTCGGGCCGGCATCCTCTGCGACATGGGCACCGCCCTGGGCGTCATCTTCCTGGGGGCCGCGCTCTGCGTAGCCCTGCGGAAGCACGGAGAGATCCTCGCGCTCACGGGCTTCGGCTTTTATGTCCTCGAAGGCGCACTGATCGCCGCGGGCAGGATCGACGCGTTCGCGCTTCTCCGCATGGGACAGGAATACGTCACCGCCGGAAGCCCGCCGCTCTTGGGCGCGTTGGCCGCCATCGGCTCCGATGCCGCCGCGTTCGGCAGCATGACCCTCTCCATGCTCGCCTTCAGCGCGGGAGCCCTGCCCCTCTACTACCTCATCCTCAAGTCCAGGATCGTGCCCCGCCCGATCGGCGCCTGGGGATTGCTGAGCGCGCTTTTCTGCGCAGCCGGAACCCTGCTCTCGATCCTCGGCTATCCGCCGCCGATGGTCTTCTACGCTCCCTACATACCCTTCGAGTTCTTCATCGCGGCCTGGATCATCGTCAGGGGCGTGAAGGATATCCCTTCGGGGGCTCGATCATGAATGCTGAACGCGAATACTCGGTCGTCGCGGGAATCCTCCTCCTGGGCTTCAGCGGCATAGGAATCCAGATGTCCATACGCCCGGCCTGAGGTCGGCGACCCACGAGGGCCTGGCCGACGAGCGAGGCGCGCCCTACAGGGATCTCTACGCGGGGATACCCGTCATCGCGAAATGCATCAGGTACAATTTCTGCGGAGTCATCAAGGATGCGCGCCCCCTTCCGTGCTATTACGGCGCATTGCCCCGGGAGAAAAAGTGAATAGCCGCCGACCTTGACAGCAGGGCATTCCCGGAGATGATGATGGAAGACCGAGGGACTCCCGGAGCGCGACTATACGCGCGATCCCTTCCTGCCCGAGCCGCTCTACATGAAGCTCTTTGTCTACCGCGAGCGCGCCCAGTGGCAGGCCATGAAGGAGCCCTGCGAGCGCCTCATGGGAGACTACCCCGACTAAAGTAGACGGTCCTTCCTTCCCACACGTTTTACCGCAGAATGTATTTCCTTATTCTATTATGACTTGGCATATGAAGGTCGTGATGGAAAGCCTGTTTGTTGTTGACTCTTCGATTTCATTTTGATATCATTTCAATATCCGGAGGCTACCGTGATCCGACTGGAGCACCTGACCAAGACCTACGCGAAGAGCGGGACCAAGGCGGTCGACGACCTCTCCCTTGAGATCCGCGACGGGGAGATTTTCGGTCTCCTGGGGCCGAACGGAGCGGGCAAGAGCACGACGATAAAGATGCTCACGGGCGTGCTGAAGCCGGACTCGGGCAGGATCGAGATCGGCGGGAGCGACATGGCCGCCACGCCCATCGAGGCGAAGTCGCGCTTCGGCTTCGTGGCCGACGATCCTGAGCTCTTCAACAAGCTGCGCGCGATCGAGTACTTGAATTTCATCGCGGATATCTACCGCGTGCCGGACGTCCAGAGGCGAGAGCGCATAACGTCCCTTGCCAGGCGCTTCCGCGTCGACGACGTGCTCGCGGCCTCGATCGGGAGCTTCTCGAGGGGCATGAAGCAGAAGATCTGCGTGATCGCGAGCCTCCTGCACGATCCCGAGGCCTGGGTCCTCGACGAGCCCATGGTCGGGCTCGACCCCCAGGCCGCCTTCGACCTGAAGGAGCTTATGCGGGAGAGGGCGGCCGCGGGCGGCCTCGTTCTCTTCTCAACTCACGTGATGGAGGTGGCGGAGCGGGTCTGCGACCGCATCGCCATCATCGACAAGGGCCGTCTCCGCTTCGTCGGGACCTTGGGCGAGCTGCGCGGGCGCGAAGGCTCGGGCGAGGGCGACTCGCTCGAGAGCCTCTTCCTCGAGCTGGTCGACGAGGAGGGAGGGCGATCATGACCTCTCCCTTCCCGAGCCTCGTGCGTTTCTACGTCCTTACGGTCTACGCCCCGGCGAAGCGCGGCGCGAGGAAGGAAGGCGCGCGTCCGGACGCGAAGCAGATAGCCAGAAAATTCGGCATCGCCGCCCTCGTGCTTCTCTCCGTCGGCCCGGTAGTCGGCCTCTACGCGTACATGAGCGTCATGTCCTACGACGCATTGAAGGGCGCCGGGTTGCAGGGGCTGACGCTGCTCAACGCCTCGATCTCGGCGACCATGCTCGCCTTCGTCCTGTGCTTCCTGACCGCGATCTCCACCTATTGCTCATCGAAGGCGGACACGAACATGCTCGCCCTGCCAATCGAAGGGCGGAAGCTCCTCGGCGCGAAGATGGCCATGGTCTACCTCTCGGAATTCGCTCTCGCCTTCCTCATCATGGCCAGCGCGTCCATCATCTACGCGATCAAAGAGGCGCCGCCCGCCGGCTTCTACGCCGGGGCCATCCTCTCGACCCTGGCGATCCCCCTTCCGTCGCTCGCGCTCGTCTATCTCGTCGCCGTGCCCCTCGTCTCGGCGGCGCGGCCGCTCCGGAACAAGAACGCCGTCATGGTCATCGGCGGGATCGTCGGCATCGGGCTCAGCCTCGGGCTCAACTATTACTTCCAGGCATCGATGCCCCGCATGACCGATCCGGCCTGGGTCCTCGCGAACTACGCGGGCCCCGAGGCGCTCATCACGCGGATAGGGATGGCGTATCCGCCGGCCTTCCTCGCCTGGAAGTCGATGACGGCCGGCGCCGCCGCCGGGCCGCTCTACGGGCTCGCGGGCCTCGCGCTCGGCCTGGGCGCGGCCTTCCTCGCCGCGATCGCCCTCGGCCCCATGTACGCCAGGAGCCTCCTCGGCTTCGACGAGCGCCGCGTCAAGCGCGTGGCCGCGACGAAGGACTTCATAGCGCGCGGCTTCCGCAGGCGGCCAGCCCTCGCCTCGCTCTTCATGCGCGAGTGGAGGCTGATGAACCGCGAGCCTGCCTACTTCCTGAACGGCCCCTTCATCATACTCCTCATGCCGGTGATCATGGCCATAGGCGTGCTCATCACGACGCAGAAGTCCGAGGCGATGCGCGACCTCGAGCCTCTCATCGCGGCTTGGCGCGGCCAGCCCTGGCCCATGCTGATAGCCGCCGCCTTCGGCGCCTTCCTCGGCTCGTCGACGAGCGTCACGTGCACGGCGCTCTCGAGGGACGCCAAGGCCCTGCGCTACCTCAAGGCCCTCCCCCTCCGCTACCGCGACTACATGCTCGCGAAGTTCCTCCACGGCCTCGCCTTCGCGGGATTCGGCACCGTCGTGGGCGTCGCCTGCTGCGGCTTTCTCTTCCGCCTAACGTTCCTCGATGCGGCGGGAGCGGCTCTCATCTCGCTCGCGCTCTCGGCCTTCGCCTGCATCGCCGGGCTCTGGCTCGACACAGCGAGCCCCCGCCTTTCCTGGGATTCGCCGATCGCCGCGATGAAGCAGAATCCCAACGCGGTGGTCGTCATCCTCGCCGTCATGGGACTGCTCGGCGGCCTCGGCGTCGCGTCGGCCTTCATCCCCTGGGGCAAGGCGGCCTTCTTCGCCCTGTACTTCGGCGGCTTCTCGGCCGCCGCCGCCGCCGCGCTCGCGGCCTATCCGGGCTACGCGAGGCGGAAGATCGAAGATATCGAAGCGTAGCCATCACGAGCGCGGACCTGCGCCGCGCGTTGACTGACGCCGCCCGCGGACGCGAGCGGCGCGCGCAAGGAGGAAGAATATGAAGGATTTGGTGGAGAAGAAAACGACCAGGGCGAACGGCTTCCTCGCCCTGGCGCTCGATCTGGCGGCGATAGCCGCCTCGATCTACTGGTTCATCGCCGAGGCCCCGGCGGTCGACGCGAGCGGGCCCACCCCGGGCTTCTGGGGGGCCATGGCCCTCTGCGTCCTGGCCAGCGTCTGCATGGGCGGCTTCTACGTCGTCCACCCCAACGAGGCCAAGGTCTTCACCTTCTTCGGCCGCTACGCCGGATCGTCGCGCGAGAGCGGATTCCATTACACGAACCCGCTGACCAAGCGCAAGAGCGTCTCGCTCAAGGCGCGCAACTTCGGCTCGCAGGTGCTCAAGGTCAACGACGCGCTCGGCAACCCCATCGAGATCGGGGCCATCGTCGTGTGGCGGGTCACCGACTCGGCCAAGGCTCTCTACAACGTGGACAACTACGAGAGCTTCGTGACCATCCAGAGCGAGACCGCCCTGCGCGTGCTCGCTACCCGCTTCCCCTACGACGCCGGCGCCCCGGTCGCGAGCGAGCAGCCGAGACACTCGCTTCGGGGCAGCCAGGACGAGATCGCGCGCGAGCTGAAGGAAGAGCTGCAGGTCAGGCTCGCGGTCGCCGGCGTCGCCGTGGACGAGGCGCGGCTCTCCCACCTCGCCTACGCCCCGGAGATCGCGCAGGCCATGCTGCGCCGTCAACAGGCCGAGGCGGTCATCGCGGCCCGGCGCCTCATCGTGGACGGCGCGGTCGGCATGGTCAGGCTGGCCCTCAACGACCTCGAGGAGCAGGGCGTCGTCAAGCTCGACAACGAGAGGCGCGCCGCGATGGTGAACAACCTCCTCGTCGCCCTCGTCTCCGAGTCGGAGGCCCAGCCCATCATCAACACCGGCACGTTATACGCCTGAGGCAGCGATGGACGAGAAGAAGCGCTTCCTCCTCAGGCTCGAGGGCGAGGACTACGCGGCCCTCGAGAAGTGGGCCGCGGACGAGCTCCGGAGCGTGAACTCCCAGATCGAGTTCCTGCTCCGGGAAGCGCTCAGGAAGTCCGGGAGGAAGTGACGCGGTAGCGGATGATCGTCCAGTAGTCCTTCGGGTCGACCCTGCCCATGCCGGGCCCCTTCAGGTACTCCTCCTCGTGGTCACCGACGATCCTGTAGCCCCTCGCCTCGATGTACTTCATGAGCCTGTCGATGGTCGGCGGCTCGGTCTCGTAGGATCCGAGGTGGAGTATCTCCGCGACCTCGCCGTAGGCCCACATCCCCTCGGCCGCTGCCATGCCCTCTGCGTCGGGCTTCCGCGCCGGCACGGCGACGCCCGCCGGAATGGGAACCGCGACCGAGCCCGTCCAGTCGTGGGCCAGGAAGCTCCCGAGCTTCTCCGCGGCGGCGGGGTCGTCCGAGGCGGGAACCTGGTAGCGGGCCTTCGGCGGCCGCATGCCCGGTCCCTTCGGGACGCCCCTGAGTCCGTAGTACGCCTTGAAGAGCGCCGCGTAGGCCTTCTGGATCACGGTGTCCGCCTGGCCGGAGAACTTCACCTCGAGGACGCGCTCGTCCTCCATCCGCGAGATGCGCGGCTCCTTGAGCGGCAGGTACGAGCTCAGGTCGGGTCCCTTCCTGAGCAGGAAGAAGGCCGCGGCGCCGATCACGGCGACGGCCCCGAGTACGATCAGGACGATCCACTGCGCTTTCATCATCTCACCTCCATCTGCGATATTCGCGAGACGAGAGTAGCTCGGCGCGATGACGGCCGTATGTCAGGAATTATCCGACGATCCGCGATAATTCCGAGAACGCGCCCTCCTCGAGGCGGCCTGTGCGATGGACGAATGAATGTCATCAGCCGTGGGCGGGCGGAAGCCCGAGAAGTCGAACCACGGCAGGAAGCCCATTCCCGCGCCCAGGCCGAGGAGCAGATCCTCCGAGAGCGGATGGCCGTAGAACTTCTAGATCTTCGCCAGCGAGTTGGTCTGGCAATTGCTTTATTGTTATTTTTTATTTGCGTTCATCGCGATCTCGCCTTACTATATCGCTCCGGGAGAGCCGCCCAAAATACTGACTGGAATAAGAGGATTAAGGATGTACGATTTCCGCCAAAATCGCGAATGCTGGGAATGGTCCCACCTGGCGCCCTTCGCGGCCCACAGCACCGACCCCGCGCTTTGCCGCAGGCGTTCTCTTCCGCCCGGAGACTACGAGAAGTGCGACCGCTCTTCGCCCGAGTACTCGCCGTGGATGGAGATACCGGTTCGGAAAGAAGACGACATGGATCTCGCCGCGACGATGAGCAAATACAAGACGGCGTTCCAAATCGACAAGGAGAGGATCAGCAACTCGACGGCTTTCCGACGCCTCGAATACAAGACCCAGGTCTTCGTCTCGCACGAGGGCGATCATTACCGCACGCGACTTACGCACACGATCGAGGTCGCCGAGACGGCGAGGCTCATAGCCCAAGCCCTTCAGCTGAACGAGGATCTCGTCGAGGCGATATCCTTAGGCCACGATCTCGGGCATACGCCGATCGGCCACGTCGGAGAGGAAACGTTGAACGAGCTCTTCGCAGAGTCCCTGCGAGACAGCGGCTCGGAAGAAGAAGGGATAACCGGGGCGTTCTATCACAATGTCCAAAGCGTCCGCGTAGCCGATTCCCTCGAGAAGGGTTTCGAATGGGATCAGCGCCGGATCTTCTCGGAATCTGTCTATGACCCGGAGGAGCCGAGCAACAGCCGCGGCTACGGCCTGGACCTCTGCTGGGCCGTTCGCGAGGGCATCCTCAAGCACAGCGCCCGAGGGTTAAGGAAAGACGACGCGGCGATGTACGGCTCCAAGTACATCCTCGACGACCTTGGGCGCTTCGAGCCCGCGACCCTGGAGGGGCAGGTCGTCGAGTACGCCGACGAGATAGCGTCCATGATGCACGACATCGAGGACGGTCTGCGCTCCCGGTTGTTCACGCTGAAGGCCCTCCGCAACCAGCTGCGGGAAAGGCTCAAGGATCTCCACGAGAGCGATGACGAACTCGAGCGGGCCTTCGGGCTCTCGAAAGACTTCCTGCATCCCGAGATCCAGGATAGTCCCAAGTCGCGCGAGGACTACGAGGCGAATAGGAAAAGCCGCCTCGCGAAGATGAAGTACGTGCTGAGGAAAATCATCAGCGAGGACCGAGGCAGATGCCCCGAGGACAGGTGCACTGTGGGCCTCGTCATCGGCTTCCTCCGCACCCTCTTCATCTCCAATCTCATCGAGGCCAGCACGACGCGGATAATAAAGGCGATGACGGGCGAGCTTGGATTCGGCCACTGGCCGACAGAGGCCAGCATAAAGGAAGCGACGGAAGAAGGAGAACGACTTCTCGTTCTCATCGGCTATCGGGGATCCGGAGCGAAAGCGAAGGGCGATGTACCCGCGGAGGCCTGCGAGTTCGAGCAAACGGAGGACATGGTCGCCGAGGCCTTCACTATCGCGCGGGACGGCGCGAGGCGTCCTTTATTCAAGAGCGGGAATGTCCGCATATACTGGTCCCCGCGGTGCGGCGAGGAAGCGAAAGACCAGAAAGTGATTATCTCCGAGGAAGAGAGCGGAAGAAGTCGGGAGTATCCGCTCGGGCGCTGTTCCGTCATCTTTCAGGACATGAAATTGATTGGCTATACAAAAAGAATATCGACATTGAGCAATTGGCTCAGGAAAGAATTCATCAGCGAGTATCTCCATAAGGCGCCGATCGTCATTCGCATGGGTGAGAAAGGGAAGATGTGGATGAATAAGCTCTTCAAACAATTCCTCGATGCGCCTCTGTCGTTGCCGAAGGTTACGATGCAGAAGTACAAGCTCAGGATACTCTACGACTACCCTTCGCCGGACGAGGCCTTTCCCCCGAAAAAGACTTTTGTCATCGACGATAATTCCAGGAGACGACCCGTCTCGAAAGACCCGAAATGCGTCCTGCGCGTGATAGAGCACCTTCAGGGCATGACCGACCGCTATCTCGCCGAAGAGCATGCTCGCCTGTTCCTGGATCAGAACAGGATGGGCGACGCGGAGGAGCTGTCTATCGTGGATACCGAGGCGGGATCTTTTCTGCACTCCGAGAGTAAACCCCGGTAGGCTGCCGTCGCGCATATCGCGTCATCACCCTGAGCGAGCGGAGCCTGTTCCAGCGGCTCGGCGCGCCGATCTCCTCATGGCGAGGAAGCGCGCCGCTTAGCGATCACGATTGCCCGCGACGATGCCCGCCGCGGCCTCGCGGTACGCCCGTCGGACCGGCTCGGGCTCGAGGACTTCGACGCCGGGCCCGAACCCGAGGAGGGTACGGACGACCCAGTCGCCCTGGGGCACTCGGAAGCGTACCCTGAGCGCGCCGCTTTCCTCCGGCTCGAGCTCGGAATCGCCGAACCACTCCCAGGCGTCATGGGCCCGCGATCGATCGATCCTGAGCATGATGTCGACCTCGGGAGGAGCGGGAGGCTCCATCCCGGGCGAGTACGCGGCGGGCCTGCGCTTGAAGCGCTCGAGGCTCGTCGATAGGTCGCGCATCCTCGAGAGCTTGAAGAGCCGATAGTCGCCGCGCAGGCGGCAGAAGCCCCAGAGATACCAGGCGTAGGCCTTGAAGACCAGCGTCATCGGCTCGACGGCTCGCCTCTCGTCCTTCGATCCGTAGGACGAGTAGGTGAATGAGACGAGGCGCCGCTCCGCGATAGCGGGCTCGAGCGCCTTGACGAGCCGCCGCTCCTCCTCGCGACGTCCCCAGGGGAAAAGGTCGACGACGATCCGGTCCTCGAGGAATTCCGAGGCGCGGTCCCTCGGCCCCAGGCTCTCGATCTTCTCGAGGGCGGCGCCGATGGCCTTGTCCCCCAGCGCGGTGTTGACCCCCTTGAGGGCCGAGACGATGGCCCTGAGGTCGTCGAAGCCGAGGAGCCTGCGATCGATAGTGTACGAGGGGTCGATCGCGAAGCCGCCGCCCGGCCCCGGATAGGCGACGACCGGGATGCCGGAGGCGTTGATGGCGTCGAGGTCGCGGTAGATCGTGCGGACCGTCACCTCGAAGCGCCGCGCCAGGTCTTCGGCCCTCACCTTCTCTCGGCCGAGAAGGAGGACGACGATCGAGAGGAGCCGGTCGATCTTCACGGCGAGCCGCTAGCCGACGGCCTCGCGGATAGCAGGACGGCCACGCCGTCGTGGTCCCCGGTCGAGAACGCGTCGTTCTCGACGATCGCGTTCCCCAGATCCAGGTAACCGGCGATCTCGTAGCCCCCGCGCTCGGACATCTTCCGCGCGAAGGTGTCGCGCGCCCGGTCGAAGGATTCATAGCGGTGCTTGACCTTCGTGATCGGATCGACGCTCTCTCGCGAGAAGGCTCCCGCGAATACGTAGGCGCCGTCCCACTTCATGGGCCCGAAGATCCTGCCGTGGTCGTTCGAGAAGACGAAGAGAGCGTCGGAGAAGGACTCCTCGGTCCCGGGCGGGAACTGCGAGTAGCGCGCCGCGCCCAGTCGCGCCCAGTAGCCCGACGAGTGGCCCTCGCGCTGGGGGAACTCGGACTTCCCGCAGGCCGCCAGGAGCCGCGCCGAGGCGGCCTCGGGAGATGAGGCGTAGCGGTCGACGATGACGACGTTGATCGGCTCGAGGAGCTTCTTGCCCTCGAATGGAGCGCCCAGCCAGTCCGCGATATTCCCGTCGGGGCCCAGCATCCAGAAGCCGATCCCCGGAAGGCCGGGAGGCGCGGCCTCTTCCTCGGGAAGGCCCTTGGCTCCGGCGCCTGCCCGGCCCGCGACGCTATGCGCGGTTCTCGCCGCGCCGGGCGGCGCGGCCGCGTCGCCCGCCTGGGCCGCGGCCGCGAAGGCCAGGGCGAGGGCTGAAGCGAGCGCGGCCTTGCGGATCATACGTTGAACTTGAAGAACATCACGTCGCCGTCCTGGACGACGTATTCCTTGCCCTCCTGGCGGAGCTTGCCGGCCTCGCGAAGGGCCTTCTCCGAGCCGAGGGCCACGAGGTCGTCGAAAGAGTAGACCTCGGCCTTGATGAATCCCTTCTCGAAGTCGGTGTGTATGACGCCCGCCGCGGCCGGGGCCTTGTCTCCCGCCTTGATCGTCCAGGCGCGGCACTCGTCCTCGCCTGCGGTGAAGAAGGTGCGCAGGCCCAGAAGCCGGTAGGCGGCGTGGGCGAGGGACGAGAGGCCCGATTCCTCGAGGCCTATCTCGGCCAGGAACTCGCGCTTCTCCTCCTCCGAGCCCATGTCGGCCAGCTCGGCCTCGAACTTGCCGCAGATGGACACGGCCTCGGCCCCCTCGGAGGCCGCGCGCGCGCGGACCTTCTCCACGTACGCCTTGCCGGCCGCGCCAGCGGCGTCGTCCTTCGCTCCGGCCGCGCCGCCCGCGACGGCGCGCGCGCCCGCCTCGTCGACGTTGCAGACGTAGAGCTCGCGCTTCATCGTGATGAGGAAGGACTTCTTGATCGCCTCGGCCTCCTCGTCCTCGAGGGCGACGGAGCGGGCCGCCCTTCCCTCTTCGAGGGCAGGCCGCACCTTGGCCAGGGCGGCAAGCTCGCGCTCAGTCTCTTTCTTGATGGTCGGGTCTTGCACCTTGAGCTGCTTCTGCAGCTTCTCGACGCGCTTGTCGACCGTCTCGAGGTCGGCCAGGGCGAGCTCGGTATGGATGACCTCGATGTCATCCACGGGGTCGATCTTGTTGGCCACGTGGATGATGTCCGGATCGTCGAAGCAGCGCACGACGTGGGCGATCATGCCCACCTCGCGGATGTGCGAGAGGAACTGGTTGCCCAGGCCCTCGCCCTTGGACGCGCCCTTTACGAGCCCGGCGATGTCGACGAACTCGACGACCGCCGGGATGGTCTTCTTCGGGCTGAACATCGACGAGAGCTTCGCCAGGCGCTTGTCCGGCAGGCTTACGATGCCCACATTGGGCTCGATGGTGCAGAAGGGATAGTTGGCGGCCTCGGCCTTCGCGCTCGTGAGCGCGGAAAAGATGGTCGACTTCCCGACGTTGGGCAGGCCGACGATTCCGCAGTTAAGGGCCATGAATACCTCGCTGCCTTACTGTAATTAGAAGAGATCGAGATGCACAAGGCACGCCATGGATGTTTCATTTATTGAAATTGCATGCTCATTAAATGATACGCTCTTTACCAAAAAACCAATGCGGTATAGGATCGAGGCGGAGGTGAATACGATGCCCGACTTCGAGAAGCTCTATTCGCTAAACGCGAACAATATGAAAAAATCGGTCATCCGCGAGCTCCTGAAGCTCCTGGACCAACCGGGCATCATCTCCTTCGCGGGCGGACTGCCCGATCCCGCGACCTTCCCGGTCGACGAGCTTCGGAAGGCCGCCGACCGCGTCTTCGAGAAGCGCGCCTCCCAGGCCCTCCAGTACGGCACGACCGAAGGCGACAATGAGCTCAAGGACCAGCTCATCGCCTTCGAGGCGAAGCAAGGCTTGCGCGTCGCGCGCGACGGCATGCTCATCGTCTCGGCCAGCCAGCAGGCCCTCGACATAGCCTGCAAGGTCTTCCTCGATCCGGGCGACGTCGTCCTGGCGGGAAGGCCCACCTACCTGGGGGAGATCCAGGCGGTCCAGTCCTACCGCGCCGAGATCGTCGGCGTTCCCTACGACAAGGACGAGCAGGGCTTCGACATGGCCCGCCTGCGGGAGCTGCACGACGCGGCCCTCCGCGCCGGCAGGAAGGTGAAGTACGTCTACGTCATCCCCGACTTCCAGAATCCCGACGGCATCTGCTGGAGCCTCGAGCGCCGCAGGGAATTCCTCGACTACTGCTACGAGCGCGACCTACTGATCGTCGAGGACGCGCCCTACCGCGAGATCCGCTTCCTCGGCGAGAGCCTGCCCTCGCTCTTCCAGCTCGACCAAGAGGGGAAGAACCGCGGCATCGTCGTCGGCTTCAAGACCTTCTCGAAGATCCTCGCGCCCGGGACGAGGCTGGGCTGGATCATCGCCGACCCCCGCCTCATCGCGCGCTTCGTCGTCGCCAAGCAGGCCATGGACCTCTGCTCGAACGTCTACACGCAGGCCTGGGTCGCCGAGTACCTCCGGACCGGGGTCATCTACGACCACATCAAGGAGACGCGCAAGCTCTACCGCGAGAAGCGCAATCTCATGATCGCGGCATTCGAGCGCTACATGCCCAAGCGGCCCGACCTCCGCTGGACGAGCCCCGAGGGCGGCCTCTTCCTCTGGCTCACCCTGCCCGAGTACATCGACACCGAGAAGATGTTCGCCCGCGCTATCGAGAAGAAGGTCGCCTACGTCGTGGGCTCGGCCTTCTACTTCGACGAGCCGGCGCGCAACACCATGCGATTGAACTTCTCCTACGCCTCGCCCGAGGAGATCGACGCGGGCGTCAGCCGCCTCGCCGATTGCGTCCGCGACGAGATCAGCCGCTTCATGGGACGCTGAGCCTCCTTGGTTCCTTGGGCGTCCGACACGAGTTCGTCGATGCGCGAGAGGTCCTCGCTGTAGTCGGCGCTCTCGCGTATCTCCCGGGCGATCTCCCGCACGATGAGCTCGATCTCGGTCGAGTAGGGGCCGATCTTGGCCGCCTCCTCCTGCACGCGCGTGGCGAGGCGCCTGACCTCGCCCGCGACGACGGAGAAGCCCTTGCCGGCCTCCCCGGCCCGCGCCGCCTCGATGGCGGCATTGAGCGCGAGCAGGTCGGTCTGGCGCGCGATGCCCGCGATGCTCTCGACCACGTCGGCGAAGCGCGAGATCACCCGCTTCGTCGACTCGGCCTTCTCGAGGAGGCCGGCGCTTCGGCTCATCCGCTCGCGGATCATCGACGTCAGGCTGCCGCCGAGGATCCGGGCCTCGTCGCTGCGCTCGCTCGCGAGCCGGCTCCGGTCCTCCTCGTGCTCGCGGTGCGCCTCTTCGAGCTGCGCGGCCATGAAGTGATGGCAGTTCTCGGGCTTGTTGAGGCCGTTGTGTATCGCCGCGGCCATGCCCTCGCAGGATCCGTAGCCGCAGGCGGTGCAGTTGTAGAAGTCCTTCTCCTCGGTCTTGCCCATCGAGCGGTACACCCTCTCGAGATCGGCGCGCGTCGGCGAGGAAAGCCCGAGGCCGCGCGAGCGGTCGACGTAGCCGCGGTCGTAGAGGCCGGGCTTCCAGCGGCTCGCGATCGCGCGCCTCAGGGCGCCCGAGCCGCCCAGGAAGCGGCGCGCGTAGGCCGCCTTGGCGAGGGCGCTGCGGCCCTCGATCCGGCCCTCGACCTCGTCCAAGGGCAGCCGGGCGGTGAGCGTCCCCGGTCCGCCGTTGCAGCCCCGCTCGCACGAGAGGCAGTCGACCAGAAAGGGCGCCTTCCCCTCCGCGATCATCGGCCCGAGGGTCGCGAGGTAGTCGTAGACGACGCGAGGCCCCTCGATCTTGCGCGCCTTCTCCGCCAGCACGGGAACCTCGCGGATCGCGGTGCGCAGGAGCCCTCCGGGCGTCGAGAAGAGCACCGCCCGCTCGGCGCGGCCGCCGTCGTACTCGATCTCCGGGAAGTCGCCCAGCCTGACGCCGTCCCTCAGGAGCCGCTCCTCGATCGACTTGAAGGTGACGTTATAGAAGTCGCCGCCCACGGAGTCGCGCGCCTCGTCGAACTCGCGCCGCTTCGCGTAGCAGGGAGACAGCACGGCGACCGCGCACTGCCGCAGCTCGGGGTAGTACTCCTTGGCCATCTTCGCGGTATGGAGCATCGGGCTGTCGGCCGGCGCCATGTAGGGGAGGAGCTCGGGATGGTAGAGCTCCACGAAGGATACGAGAGCGGGGCAGGGCTGCGCGATGATCGCGGAGGGCGAGTCTACGCGCCGACGGACGCGGGTATCCGCACGCTGATACGGCCGCCGCCGCCGGGCGCCTCCTGGGCGCGGATGTCCCAGCCGTGGCCGCTCACCACCGACATCGCGATGTACAGCCCGAGCCCTGAGCCGCCCGGATCGTTCTGCGGCCCCGTGCGGACGAAGGGCTCGAAGACGCGCTCTCGGTCCGCGCTCGCGATCCCTGGCCCCTGGTCGTCGATGAGGAGGAAGTAGCCCGGATCGCCGCCCTCGCGGGTCGCTGACAGCCTGATCTCGCCGCCCTCGGGCGAGAAGCGGATCGCGTTGGAGACGATGTTCTCGACGGCCCTCGCGAGGAGGGCCTTGTCGACGCGCGTACGGAAAGAGCCGAGGGCGGCGAGGTCGAAGGAGAGCCGCCTGCCCGCGAGGGCCGCGTCCTCGCGGAGCTCGGCGCACAATCCCTCGAGGTAGGCCTTGAGCTCGACTTCCTCGAAGCGCATGCGCCACTCGCCGGTCTCGATGCGGGCGAACTCGAGGAGGCCGGCTATCCGCCCCTCGAGGAGCCGGGCCTTGTCTCGCATGATGCCGACGTAGCGCCGGAGGACCTCCCCGTCCGCGGCGAGGCCGTCGTCGATCGCCTCGAGGTAGCCTCCTATCGAGGTCAGGGGCGTGCGCAGGTCGTGAGAGATCGAGGCGAGGAAGCGGGCGCGTCGGTCGCGGTCCTCCTTGAGCGCCGAGCGCATGCCGTCCATGGCCGCGGACAGGGCCTCGATCTCGCGGACGCCCTGCACGGCCACGACCGACTCAAGGTCTCCCGCGGCGATGCTGCCGGCCGCGCGCTCGAGCCTCAGGACAGCGCGGCCGAGGCGGGCGGCGACCAGGACTCCGACCGCGAAGGCCAGGACGACGAGGGCGGTCAGCATGACGAGCCAGGCCGGAGAGCCGTGGCGCGCGGGCTTGAAGCCCTCGGCGAACCAGGCATAGTACCTGCCGACCCTCGCTCCCTTCGCCGTGACCGTCTCGGCGAAGAAGTTGACGTCCCTCGTGTCCCTCTGTACCGCCGCCGAGATCGAGTCGATCGAGACCGCGTCGCCCGGCGCGAAGTCGGCCGAGGACGATACGATGACCCGATCGTCCGATCCGGCGACCACGAGCATGAGGCCCGCCGTCGGGACGAAGAGAAGCCTCGGCGAGACGGTCCCTTCCTCGTCTATCTTGATCGCCCTGGCCAGGTCCTGGGCGACGTACTCGAGCTTGAGGAGGGGCCCTTTCGGGGAGGACGCGGATATGAGATAGCTGTAGACGAACAGGAGGGCGATGGGCAGGACCAGGACGGCCGCGACGATGCAGCCGAGGACGACCTTGAGGCTCGCGGACCTCCTCCGGCGCCGCGCCCTCATGCGTCGCCCACGAATCGGTAGCCCGCGCCGGGCACCGTGACGAGCCAGCGAGGCTCGCGTCCCTCCTCGATCTTGAGCCTGATCCGCCTGACGTGGACCGCGACCGTCGAGAGGTCGCCGTGCTCGAGTCCCCATACCGCCTGGTAGAGCTCTTCGGGGCCGAAGGTCTTCCCCTCGTTCGAGGCGAGGAAGGCGAGGAGCTCGAACTCCCTGCGGCTCAGGCCCACCATCCGCCCTTCTCGCTCGAGCACCTTCCCCTCGAAGTCCAGCGCGTAGGGTCCGAAGGCCAACCGCGTCCCCTCGGTCTCCCCGGCGGCGCGCCCGCGGGCGCGGGCCTCGCGGCTATAGGCGGTAGAGCGGCGGAGCTGGGCCTTGACCCGCGCCATGAGGACCTTAGGCGAGAAGGGCTTCGAGACGAAGTCGTCCGCCCCGAGCCCGAGACCCGCGACCTTATCCTCGTCGGACTCGCGCGCGGAGACGATGATCACCGGGACCGTGGCCCTCTCGCGCACGCGGCGGAGCAGCTCGAGGCCGTCAGCGCCCGGCAGGCCCAGGTCGAGCACGACGAGGTCGGGTAGGCGCTCGGCCAGGTCGAAGACCGCCTCCTCCGCCGAGCCCACGATGGTTGCCCGAAGGCCCTCGCGCTCGAGGTACACCGCGATGAGCTCGGCGATATCGTAGTCGTCCTCCACGACGAGGACCCGGGGAGCTTCCGCATCGGCCACGGGACCAGTATACGCGCCTCGCCCGCGGCGCTCCACGCCCTCCGCGATGAACGGGCGATGAATTCTCGGCGTAACGCGTCCGCCCCCTCGTTTATTCCTTGAAAAGGCTCGGGTCTAATCACTATCTTTGTGCAGGCAATACCATAACGCCCGCCGGGCGCTCCCGATCAAGGGCGCCCCGAGGCGGACGCCCGACGCTCGAGACGAGGCCGGACGGACGCCAGGAGATAGGTGGGCAGAGTCTAAGGAGTGCGTATGGTCATCGTAGAGCTCCAGGACGTCCGTAAGGTCTATCCCCTAGGCAAGGTCGAGGTCGAGGCAGTGAAGGGCGTGTCCTTCTCGATAGAGAAGGGCGACTTCATCTCTATCGCCGGGCCATCGGGCTCGGGCAAGACGACAATCCTGAACATGCTCGGCTGCGTGGACCGGCCGACCTCGGGCACGGTTCTCATCGACGGCAAGCCGATCAAGGATCTCTCGGACAAGCAGCTGACGACGCTGCGCCACGAGACCCTCGGCTTTATCTTCCAGTCCTTCAACCTCATCCCGGTCCTCACGGTCTACGAGAACATCGAGTTTCCCCTCCTCCTCGGGAAGACGGGCCCCAAGGGCAAGGAGAAGGCCGAGTGGATCGACTATCTCATAGAGGAGGTAGGCCTCGGGCAGTGGCGGACGCACAAGCCCAACGAGCTTTCCGGCGGCCAGCGCCAGCGCGTCGCGATCGCGCGCGCCCTCGTCACCAAGCCCCAGATCGTCCTCGCCGACGAGCCCACGGCCAACCTCGACTCCGCGACCGGCGAGCAGATCCTCGACCTCATGAAGAAGATCAACCGCGAGATGGAGACCACCTTCATCTTCTCGACCCACGACGCGAGGATCGTCAACATCGCCGATCACGTCATCCGGCTCCGCGACGGGCTCGTCAGCGAGAACTTCCGCAGGGACAACGGCTCCGTCGCCGCCTCCGCGGCGGAGGCGGACGAGGCGGGCACGGGCGCGAGGAGCTAGGCGATGCCCGTCATCTGGAGAATTGCCTTCCGGAACATCTGGGAGCACAAGGCGAAAAGCTTCATTATAGGGACGCTCATAATCCTCGGCGTCGTCATCATAGTCCTCGGGAACGCCCTCATCGACTCGTCCGAGGCGGGGATCCGCAAGCAGTTCATCGAGAGCTTCACCGGCGACGCGATGATCCACGGCCCCTCCGACAGCGTGGTATCGGTCTTCGGCCTCGAGTCCATGGACGGCGAGATGGAGATCCCGACGATCCCCGACTACGACAAGGTCCTCGCGGACGTGAAGGCCGATCCCGGAGTCGAGAAGTACTCGAGCATGGCCCTCGCCTACGGCAGCCTCGCGCTCGACGCGGAGGAGCTGCCCGACACTGGCGACGGTCAGTCCAGCGGGCCCGCGGCCGGCTTCGCCCTCGTATACGGCGTCGATCCGGCCACCTACTTCGACATGTTCAAGACGATCAAGCTCGTCGAGGGACGCCTCGTCGAGCCTGGCAGCGCCGGCGTCATGGTGACGAAAAAGCAGCTCGAAAACCTCGAGAAGCGCTACGGCAAGAAGGTCGGGATCGGCGACAAGATCCTCATCAACGGCTTCGGCACCGCGGGCTTCAGGATCCGCGAGGTCGAGGTCGTGGGCCTGTACAGCATGGGCGACGGCCAGAGCAAGAGCGCGACGGTCACCCTCGGCTCCGACGGCGCCTCGGCCACTGAAGAGGACTCCGCGCCGGTGGTCTACACGGACGTCGACACGGCCCGCGTCCTCGGGGGGCTCACCCTCGGGGCGGACATCGCCGCCCAGCTCAAGCCCGAGGAGACATCGCTCCTCGCGAGCGACGACTTCGACGCCCTCTTCGGCGAGGACATCGTGGACAAGGCGGCGCCGAAGGCGAAGGTCGACCTCGAGGGCATCGCCAAGGCCCTGGGCGATACCGCCAAGCGAGAGGAGCTCAACAAGGCCGACACGGGCGCCTGGAACTTCATCTTCGTCAGGCTCAAGAACTCGGCAGCCGTCCCCGCCTTCATCGGCGCCACGACCGCCAAGCTCGCCGAGCAGGGCATCGACGCCCGCGTGACCAACTGGCAGGGCGCGGCCGGGTCGGGAGGCAAGTTCGCCGACATCGTGCGAGTGGTCTTCGTCATCGCCATCATCATCGTCACGATCGTGGCCGTCATCATCATGATGAATACCCTGGTGGTCTCGGTGATCGAGCGTACCGGAGAGATAGGCACGATGCGCGCGCTCGGGGCCCAGCGTGGCTACGTCCGCAAGATGTTCCTCGCCGAGACCCTGGCCCTGACGGTGTTCTTCGGTCTCGTCGGCTCCGCGCTCGCCCTGGGCCTGGCCGCCGCCCTCAACGCCATGGGCATCCAGGCGGGCAACAGCTTCGTCGAGCTCCTCTTCGGGGGTAAGGTCCTTCACCTCGTGCCCCGCATCGGGTCCTTCGTCTCGACGATCCTCATGGTCTTCGCGGTGGGCTACATCGCCCACCTGTACCCCGTCTCGGTCGCGCTCAAAATCGAGCCCGTCCGTGCGATGCAGAGCGAGTAGGAGAGCGACGTGGACACGCTCATTAAGATAGCCTTCAAGAACCTTAACCGCCAGAAGAAGCGGAGCTTCCTCCTCGGGGGGGCCATCGCCTTCGGCATCATGATCGTCACCGTCATAGACGGCTTCGCGGGCGCCTTCGTCGGCAACCTGGCCGGCAACATGGCCGACCTCTTCGCCGGCCACGTCTTCGTCGAGGGCGTCGAGAAGACGGCGAGCAAGAAGAACCTCGAGATCATCCGCGACGACTCGGCCATCAACGAGGCCCTCGCCGCGTCGGGGGTCGACTCCCGCCTCGTGCAGAAGCGGTCGGCCGCGGAGACGACGGTCGTCTTCGAGGGCAAGAAGACGACGCAGAGCGTCTACGGCGCCGACTTCGCGGGCGAGACCTACCTGCGCAAGCGCCTCGTCCTCAAGGAGGGCAAGTACGAGGACCTCCTCCAGCCGAAGTCCCTCGTCCTCTCCGAGAAGGTCGCCACGAAGATCAAGGCCCAGGTCGGCGACAAGGTCCTCCTGCAGCTGAAGACGGTCGCGGGCCAGAACAACGTCGGCGAGTTCACGCTGCGCGGACTCACCTTCGACATGGGCATCTTCTCCAACATGATCGCTTACGCCAGCCGCGACTACCTCAATGAGCTGCTCGCGCTGGGACCGAACGAGTACCAGCTGTACGGGATCATGCTCGACGACCTCTCGAAAGCCGAGAGCGCGAAGCAGGCCCTGACGGAGTCGCTGAAGAAGAAGGCCCAGGTCTTCGAGGTCACGGACGACTCGAGCTCGGCCTCCGCCTCGGCGGGAAGCGCCTCGATGATGCAGTCCCGCTACGTGAAGCTGCAGAAGCTCGCCAAGAAGCAGACCTGGTCGGGGACCAAGTACCGGGTCTTCACCATCAACGACCTCATCTCGCAGGTCGAGCAGGTCTCGAGCGTCATCAACACGGCGAGCATCGTGATCCTGTCCGTCCTCTTCCTCATCATCATGGTCGGGATCTCGAACACCTTCCGCATGGTGATGTACGAGCGCATCCGGGAGATCGGCACGATGCGGGCACTGGGCATGCAGCGGCCCAGCGTGAAGCGCCTCTTCCTCCTCGAGGCCGGCTTCCTCGCGACGGGAGGCACGCTGGCCGGCATGGCCCTCGCGGGGATCGTGATGGGCGCCCTGTCGCTGGTGAATTTCGGCACCTCGACCTTCTTCTCCCTCCTGATGCGTAACGGCCATCTCACCTTCTCGATCAGCGTCGGGCAGGCGATCCTGAACTTCGCGATCGTCCTCGCCCTGACCTTGGTCGCCGCGTTCCTCCCCGCGAGGAAGGCGTCGCGGCTCGAGCCGGCCGTGGCCCTCAGGACCAGCAAGTAACCTCCAAGGAGACGATATGAAACGCATAACGCGTATCGCGGCCATCGCCGCGACGTTGATAATGGCGCTGCAAGGCGCCGCCTTCGCGGCCCCGGCCGCCTCCGGCGTCCCGCCCGACTTCGAGGCCATGGTCCGCCAGCTCGACGGGATCGACGACTTCTCGGGCATGGACTTCTCGGGCGTCTTCACGATCGCGAGCGAGAAGCCCGGCGAGAAGCAGTCCGTCACGCAGATCCGCATGTTCCGGCGCGACGCCAAGAAGCAGTTCCTCATCCTGGTCCAGCTCCCCGAGGCCTCGAAGGGCCAGGGCTACATGAAAGAGGACGACAACGTCTGGTTCTACGACCCCACCAGCCGGAAGTTCTCGCACTCGAGCGTCAAGGAGAACCTGCAGGATTCCGAGGCCAAGAACTCGGACTTCACCGAGGAAAGCCTCCTCGACGACTACGCCATCGAGAAGGGCGAGGCCGGGACGCTCGGCAAGTTCCCGATCTGGATCATCACCTTGAAGGCGAGGACCGGCGAGTCGTCCTACGACCGCTTGAAGCTCTCGGTCAGGCAGGACAAGGTCCTCATCCTGAAGGAGGAGGACTACGGCGCCTCGGGCCGGCTCATGAGGACGACCCTCTTCCCCAAGTACGTCGAGGTCACCTCGGGCAAGTTCTACCCCTCGCAGATGCTCATCGTCGACGAGATCAACAAGGGAGAGAAGAGCCAGGTGACCATGACGGAGCTCTCCCTCGAGAAGCTCCCCGACAAGGTCTTCACGAAAGCCTTCCTCGAGCAGGTGAACTGACATGAAGAAAACGCTAATCGCGATCATCGCCGCAGCGTCCCTGGCCGGAGCCGCCTTCGCCGAGGAGCCGATCGTCGTGGACGAGAACGCCCTCTTCGGCGACGAGTCCACTGACACGGTCGAGACGGTCCCGCAGAGCGAGAAGGAGTCCGGGGTCAAGACCTTTCTCAAGACGGACACGGTCCGCATCGGCGGCTCCTTCACGGGCTCGGTCGGCGCCGACTGGACCATGCTCGATCCATGGAACTCGCCCTCGCTCGACGACCACGGCCTCGACCTGAGCGTCGCGGGCAGCCTCTTCTTCGACGCCCGGCCGAGCGAGGACTTCCGCGTCTACGGCAAGGCCAAGACCGAGTACCCCTTCTACGACACCGCCGACTCGGGTACTTCGACGGTCAAGGTCCCGGACATCGAGATCTTCGAGCTCTTCGCGGACTGGAGCTACAAGGACTCGGTCTTCCTCCGCTTCGGCAAGCACACGGTGAAGTGGGGCGTGGGCTACTTCTTCAGCCCCGCCGACGTCATCAACATCGGAACGATCGATCCCCTCGACCCCGAGGCACAGCGCGAGGGACCCGTCTCCCTCCGCGTCCACTACCCCGTGCTCGGCTCGCAGACCAACCTCTGGGCCTACGCGATCATGCCCCAGGGCGACGACCCCAAGCCCGAGGACATCGCGGCGGCGGCCAAGGTCGAGTTCCTCGTCGCGAAGAAGTGGGAGATCGGCCTGGGCGGATACTACAAATACGACAACCCGACGCGGGCCATGCTCACGGCCTCGGGCTCGATCTGGAAGTTCAACGTCTTCGGCGAGGCGGTCGGCTCCTGGGGAAGCAACAAGAGCTTCGTGACGGACATCGACTCGATGACGGCCGGCTTCTACACGACCGAGGAGCGCGAGGACGAGCTCTTCTTCTCGGGCACGGCGGGCTTCTCGTACACGAACTCGGACGACAACTGGACGATAGTCGGCCAGTACCTCTACAACGGCGAGGGCTATGCCGACGCCGACCGGAAGGCCCTCATCGACGACGCTCGGGACAACCAGGCCGCCATCGAGACCGCGCTCGCCCTGGCCGGAAGCTCGATATCGTATGCGGACATCCTCAAGGCCCTCATCTACGACTCGGGCAGGCACTACGCCGCGCTGAGCGTCTCGAAGACCGAGCTCTTCTGCGAGGACCTCTCCGTCGGCGCCCTGGTCTGGGCAAACCTCTCGGACTTCTCGGGCTGGGCCAGGCCCTACGTCTCGTACGAGCTCTTCGACAAGACCAGCCTCGAGCTGAGCGCGACCTTCGTCTTCGGGTCGGCCGACTCCGAGTACGTGGTCCTGAACGAGGGAGCCGCCCTCACGATCGGATTCAAGGCCTCCCTCGGGACGGGTAACTTCTAGCCTCCCGATCGCCGCCTCGCGCGGCGCAGCCTCAGGCCGCCCGATCCGGGCGGCCATTTTTATATGGCGTATGATTCCCCGCAACCGGCCGGCGTGTTGCATACTCTATAGAGAGAGCCGGGAATGGGACCGAGCGGGGGGTCGCAATATGAAAATCAATGACATCGCCTTCAAGATCATGAGTCTGTACTCGACCATCTGGATGAGGTCAAAAGCCCGAGTCGTCGTGAAGGGGCTCGACGAGCTACCTCCCCGCAAGCGCGGCGAGAAACGCGTCTACGTCCTCCTCAACCATTCCACGACCTACGACATCGTCGCCCTCATGCACGTCTCCAAGGAGCCCTTCGTCATCCTCATGGACGGGGGCGCCTTCACCTTCCCGGTGATCAGGCACCTTCTCCACGGAGCGGGCTTCGTGCCGCTCGACAAGTCCGACTCGAAGCCGGCCTTGGAGGCCTGCGTGGACGCGGTCGAGGCGGGCAAGCCGCTCCTCATCTCGCTCCACGGCGGCGACTCGACGCAGGGCGACTGGGGCAAGCCAAGGACCGGCGGCCTGCGCATCGCGCGCAGGACCGGCGCAAAGGTATATCCGATCTTCCTCAAGGTGGAGGATGACCGTATCCGCTACCTCAAGTTCAAGGGCGTCAACGGGACCGAGTATCCCTACACTACCTTCAAGAACACCTTCTACTTCATCGAGTTCCTCAAGCCGATCGACCTGTCGTCGATGCCCGAGGACGCGCCTTACGAGGCCTTCTTCGAGGTCGCCCAGAAGCTCGACGGCGAGCTCGAGCGGGTCGAGGCCCGCTACGAGGCCTTCCTGTCCGAGAACCGCGAGCGCTTCGCTCCCCTGCGCCGCAGGGGCGGCTCGCGCTTCCGCGTGGCCTGGTGAGTCCCGCCGGCTATCGCCGCAAGCTCGTCGAGAAGCGCCTGCACTCCAGGATCGCGCTCTCGAGGCCGGGTCCCGGCTCGTAGCCGAGCTCCCGTCGGGCCTTCGCCGAGCTGCAGCGGTTGTCCGCGCAGCCCGAGAGCACCAGGGCCTTCGTCACGCTTCCGTCGGGCAGGATCGTCTCCGCTGCCCAGGCGGCCGCGAGGAGGAAGTCCCGCGGCGGGACGAAGAAGCCCTTCCGAGACGGCCGCCCCTCGTCTCGTCCGAGCGAGGCGACGATCTTCATGAACTCGGCGTATCTCATGTTGTGCTCGTCCCTGCCTGAGACGACGTAGCCCTCGCCGAGGCGACCCTTCGCCAGGGCGAGGACCGCGCCCCAGGCGAAGTCGCGCGCGCCGACGAAGGACGTCGATCCGGGCAGGGAGATGCCCAGCTTCCCCTCCCACACATTGTCGACCAGGCTCGAGATCGAGCGGCCCTGGTCGCCTGAGCCCACGACCGTGCCCGGGAAGATGGTCACGACCGGCAGGCCGCGCTCGCGGGCATAGGACTTGGCGAGCTCCCAGCCGGCCAGCTTCGCGTCGAAGTAGGCCACGCGCATGCGGCCTATGAAGCGGTAATCGCCCGAGAGCGAGGAATCCACGGCAGCCAGGACCTCCTCGGGAGAGGCGAACGATATCGGCCAACGCGGATCGCCGTAGGGCCGGCCCTCCTCGTCCGCGAGGCGCCCCGGCGAGGAGCTCCCCAGGGCGCTCACCGACGAGACGTAGAGCAGCCGCGGGACGCCGGCCGCGAGAACGGCCTCGAAGACGTTGCGCGAACCCAGGACGTCGGCGTTCCAGATGGAGCGCCTTCGCGCGGAGCGGAAGTCGACCCTGCCCGCGAAATGGGCGACCGCGTCCAGGCCGGCGAAGGCGCGGGCCATGCCCGGCTCGTCCATTATGTCGAGGTTGACGACCCCGGTCCGCGACGGATCGAAGAGCGGATTCGAGCGCGTCCTCGAGGCGAAGGCGACGACCTCGACGTCCTCGTCGATGATGCGTCGCCCATCGCGTCCGTCGAGCAGGGTCGCGACGAAATTCGCGCCGAGGAAGCCGAAGGCTCCCGTCACTCCGATCTTCATGCTTCAGGCTCCGTGGCGGCGCCCTCCGCCCGCTCGCGTCGCGGCGGTTGAACAGGGAGAACCGTCCGCGTATTATAGCGGCTTCGGAGGTACGACGTGAACATCCTCGTGACCGGAGCCACGGGCTTCGTCGGACGGCGGCTCATCTCAAGGCTTCTCGAGACCCGCCCGTCGGACGCCCTCGCCGCCTTTCTCCTTCCGGGAGAGGCCGTTCCAGAGTCCTTCGACGGCAAGGTGGAGATAGCGCGCGGCGACCTGCGGGACCGCGACTCGGTGAGCGCCGCGGTCCGCGGGAAGGACCTCGTCTTCCACGTGGCGGGCTTCATCTCGTACTGGATCCTCGACGCCGAGCTCATGAGGGCGGTCAACGTGGAAGGCACGCGCGCCGTCGTGGACGCCTGCCTCGCCCATGGGGTGAAGCGGCTCGTGCACGTCTCCTCGGTCGGGGCGATCGGCTTCCACAGGGACGGCGCTCTCTCGGACGAGGATACTCCCTTCAACTGGCCCGAGAGCTTCGGCTACATGACGACGAAGCGCGACGGCCAGAAGGTCGTACAAGACGCCGCGCGAGAGCGGGGCCTCGACGCGGTGATCGTCAATCCCGCCTCGGTCATGGGTCCCGGGGACCCGGTCCCCGGCTCGGCCCACAACCGCCTCTACGCGAACATGTACAAGAGCCCCTTCTTCTTCGGCACCTTCACCGGAGGCCTCGCCGTCGTCGACGTCCGCGACCTGGTCGAGACCATACTCGCGGCCGCCGAGAAGGGCCGGAGAGGCGAGGCCTACCTGTCGGTCGGGGCCGATGTGCCCTACTCGCATGTCCTCAAGCTCATGTCGTTGAACGCCAAGAAGGTCTTCATCCCCTTCCCGGTCCCGCCCTTCCTCGTCAGGTTCGCGGGATGGCTGGCCGAGCTCGTATCGCGCAGAACGCGCAAGCGGCCGCTCGTCACCGCGGCCTACGGCAGGCTCTCGGGCTGGTCGACGTACTACCGGAACCGCAAGAGCCGCGAGGAGCTCGGCGTGGCCTACCGGCACCTCGAGGAGACGATCGCGGACGGCTGCAGGTACTACGAGGAGACTTTCTTCAGATCCAACCGTTAGCGATGTACCAGCGAGCGGTCTCGGCCATCGCGTCCTTCGTGGATATCCCGGGCATGAAGCCGAGGAGGCGCCGGGCCTTGTCCGTCGACGCGACCCATCGGCCCTGGCGCATCTCGAGGAGCTTGTAGCGGTCCAGGAGGGGCGGCCTGCGCGCGAAGGGCTTCGCCGCCTCGGAGAAGGCCGCGGCGACCGCGACGGCCCAGTCGGGCACGGCGATCCGCGTCGTCCTCCTGCCGAGGGCCTCCTCGATCATCGCAGACAGGTCGTCCCAGTCGTACTCTCCCTCGTCCGCGATGTTGAAGGCCTGGCCGTACGCGCTCGGGTTAAGGACGCAATCCGCGATGGCCCGCGCGAGGGTCTTCACGTAGAGGATCGACATGACGCTCCGCCGGCCGACGACGGCGCGGAGCCCGCGCCGCACGAGCCTGAAGTACTGGAGGAAGTCGCGGTCGCGCGGGCCGTAGACGCCGGGCGCCCTGATGAAGGTGCAGTGCATGCGGCCCCCGTAGGCGCGCAGCCCTTCCTCGAGCGCGGCCTTGCTGCGGCCGTAGGGCGTCAGCGGCCTCAGCTCGTCCTCCTCGTCGAGGCAGGCGCCCTCCAGGCAAGGCCCGGCCGCGGCCAGCGAGCTCATCGAGACGATGTGGCGAGGTCCCTCCGGGATCGCGAGCGCCGCCTCGACGAGGTTGATCGCCCCGCCCGCGTTGACGGCCATGAACTCGGCCTCGGTCCTCGCCCTGGTCAGGCCCGCGACGTTGACGATCGCGGAGCATCCCTCGAGGAAGGGGCCGAGGCTCGAGCGATCGGTGACGCTGCCCTCGAAGAACCTCGAGGGCGCGCCCTCGAGCCAGAGCCTGCCCTCGCGCGGAAGCACGAGGCAATTGACCTCGTGGCCTCGCTCGAGGAGAAGCTCGACGACGTGGCTTCCGACGAAGCCCGTGCCGCCGGTGACGGCGATCCTCGGCGACGCTCCGCCCCTCGGCGACGCTCCGCCCCTCGGCGACGCTCCGCCCGCTCGTTCCTTAACTTCTACCATCGGCATATGATACTATCGCCACGCGGCCGAAGCCAAACGCGCCGCGAGGAGTCGCCTCGTGCAACCTTCGATAGGGCCTTGGCTGAAGAGCGCGGCGTACCTGGGACTCGCCTCGCTCTCCTGCCTCCTCTTCACCGCTTTCACGCCTCCCCTCCTCACCGCCGGGGCCGCGGCATGGCTGCCCCTCGTCGGCTCGCTGCCCGGGGACCTGCCCGGATACTGGACGCGATTCATCCTGTCCTTCGCGCTGCTCGGCGTCGCGCCGGCCGCGCTCGCGGCGGCCTTTCGCGAGACGCCCGCCTCGCTCGGGCTTAATCTCAGGACGCCCGTCCTCCGCTCGCCGCTCTTCTGGATCGCGGTACCGATCGCGGCCTGCGTCGGCGCGATCGGCGCCCTCTCGCCCGACCTCGGCTCGTACTATCCTTACTCGCGCGACCTCATCGCTCGGACTAAGGAAGCCGGACTCGGTCCCCTCCTCGGCCACTACGCAGCCTACCTCTTCCTCTATTACGCCCCCTGGGAGTTTTTCTTCCGCGGCTTCCTCCTCTTCCCCTTCGCGCTCGCCGCCGAGAGAGCGCTCGCGGGCGGCGGTGAAGCCGGGAGCGGCGGCGATAGCGGACTCATCGTGGGCGCCCTCGTCCTCTTCCAGACGATCCCCTCGACGATGCTCCACTTCGGCCATCCACTCTCGGAGCTCGCGGGCGCCGTGATCGCGGGAATCGGCTTCGGTATCTTCGCGTGGAAGACGAGGTCGATCGTTCCCGGCCTCATCCTGCACGCCGCCATCGGCTTCGGGACCGACGGCTTTATCGTCCTCAGGGGAGCGGGGTACCTCGGATGAACATACTCGTCACCGGAGCCTCGGGCTTCATCGGATCGCACCTCTGCGCGGCCCTCGCCGCGCGCGGAGACGCCGTGCGCGCGATGTACCGCCGCAAGGTCGCTCCGCCCGAGCTCGCGTCGCTCGCGGGAAAAGGAGTCGAGCTCTTCAACGGAGACTTGGCGGACGAGGCCCGCGTCATCGAGGCGGTCCTGGGCATGGACGCCGTGATCCACTCGGCGGCCCTCGCCTCGGACTGGGGCCCCCTCGACCTTTTCATCGAGCAGAATTACGACGCGACCGTCCGCCTCCTCGAGGCCGCGCGCGAGGCGGGAGCGAGGGAGTTCCTCTACTTCAGCTCGGCCCAGGTCCACGGCTACGGGAACCACGTCGATACGACCGAGCGGGGCCCGTATTACGACTTGAAGTATCCGTACCAGGTCACCAAGATGATGGCCGAGGAGTACGTCCTCGCCCAGAAAGCGAGCGCGTTCAAGACCGTCGCGATTCGTCCGTGCAACGTATACGGCCCCGGCGACCATACGAGCACCTACACGATGCTCGACGGCGTCATGGGCGGATACTTCGGCTACCTCGGGCCGGGCGAGGCCCTCACCTGCCCCGTCTATATCGACGACCTCGTCGCGGGGGTCCTGGCGGCCCTCGATTGCGCGGACGCGGCCGGCCAGGCCATCCTTCTCACCGACGGCATGAAGGTGAAGTGGAAGGACTACGCCCGCGCCTGCTACGAGGCAGTGGGCTCGAGGAAGAGGCCGAAGAGCCTGCCGAGGCCCCTGGCCTACGCGGCCGCCGGAGCGATGACCGGCGTCGCGCTCGTCGCGCGCTCGAGGAGGCGGCCGCTCCTCACGATGTACGTCGTCGAGCAGGGATCGCGCAACTTCCACTTCTCCAACGAAAAGGCCCGGAGCCTCCTCGGCTTCGAGCCGAAAGTGTTCTTCGAGGAAGGCCTCGCCAGGACCGCGGATGCTTATCTCAGGGAAAAGGAGGAACGAGCATGAAGCCGCACAAGATCAGCGACCGAATCTACGCCCTTCACGCCGACGTCAGGACGGACGAGCTCTTCGAGGGAATCTGGCCGATACCCGAGGGAGTGTCGCTCAACTCCTATCTCGTCAAGGGAGACGAAATCGCCCTCATCGACCTGGTCAGGGACTGGGTCGGCGCCCCGGCGGCCCTCGAGGAGGGGCTCTCGCAGGCGAGCGTCCGCCTGCAGGACATCGACTACCTCGTCTTGAACCACCTCGAGCCGGACCACACCGGCTGGCTCGCCGAGTTCAAGCGCGCCTGCCCGAAGGCGACGATCGTCTCCACGGCCAAGGGCCTCGCGCTCGTGAAGAGCTTCTATAAGGTCGAGGAAGGCCTGCGCGCGGTCGCGACCGGCGACGAGCTCGACCTGGGAGCCGGACTGGTCCTGAAGTTCGTGGAAGCGCCCAACGTGCACTGGCCCGAGACCATGGTGACCTACGAGCCCGCCTCGGGGACTCTTTTCTCCTGCGACGCCTTCGGGAGCTTCGGCGCGCTCGGCGACAGGATCTTCGACGACGAGTTCTCCGCGGCGGAGCACGAGGCCTACGAGCACGAGAGCCTTCGATACTACGCCAACATCGTCGCGAGCTTCTCCTCCTTCGTGCTCAAGGCCGTCGACAAGCTCGCCGGGATCGACGTCAAGGTCGTCGCGCCGAGTCACGGCATCGTGTGGCGGAAGGACCCGAAGCGCATCGTCGACCGCTACGTGAAGTACGCTTCCTACGCCGAGGGCGGCCGCGACAAGGAGGTCTGCGTCATATGGGGCTCGATGTACGGCAACACGCGCAAGGGCCTCGACGCCGCGCTCGAGGGCCTCGAGGACGAGGGCGTCCCCTACGTCGCGCATCGCGTCCCGAACGAGGACGTCTCCTACGTCCTCGCGGACGCCTACCGCTGCGAGGGAGTCCTCGTCGCGATGCCCACCTACGAGTATAAGATGTTCCCGCCCATGGCCTACGCCCTCGACATCCTCGCGCGCAAGCACGTCTTCGGCCGCTCCTCGCTCAGGATCGGCTCCTGGGGCTGGGTCGGCGGCGCGAAGAAGGAGTACGACGAGGCGGTCGCGGCCCTGAAGTGGAAGGGCCTCGAGAGCGTCGAGTGGGCCGGCTCGCCGGACGGCGCCGTCCTGGCGACGCTCCGCGAGCGCGCCCGCGAGCTCGCCCGGGCCGTCAAGGCCGCGAAGTAGGCCGCATGACGATAGACGCGGCGCTCAGGGCCGCCGCCGATCAGCGCGGCCTCGACGCGGCCGATAGGTGCGGCCCCGTCGGCGACGCGAGCGGCCCCGAAGGCGCAGCCCGCGCCGCCCTCGTCACGGTCGCGTCGGCGACCGGATCGACACCGCGCGGCCCCGGCTCGCGCATGCTCGTCCGCGAGGGAGGCGCGATCGTCGGGACGGTCGGCGGCGGACTGCCCGAGGCCCGCGCGATCGAAGCCGCCCAGGCTGCGATCGCCGACGGAAGGCCGCGCTCTCTCGTCGTGGAGATGACCGGGGCAGAGGCGCGGGGCGCTGACCTGATCTGCGGCGGCACCGCCGAGATGTGGATCGAGCCGCTCTCGGCGGCGGCCCGCGCGCTCTACGCCGGGGCGGTCGCGGCGATCGACCGAGGCGAGGACGTCGTGATCGCCCTGTCGGCGACCGAGGGGATCGTCGCGGCGGTCGGCTCCGCGCCCGCGGTCGGGGCCGCCGGCGCGCTCGGGGCAGCCGACTCCGGCGAGGCCGCCGCCCGACAGGCTCGCCCCCTCGATGCCGCCGCGCTGGCGCGCGCGAGAGAGAGCCGCGAGGTCGCGTTAGGCGATGCCGACGGCCTCCTCTACTGCCCCGTCGAGCCGGCCGAACGGCTCCTCGTGCTCGGAGGCGGCCACGTCGGGCTCGCCCTCGCGAAGACGGCCGTCGAACTCGGCTTCTCCGTGACGGTGGCCGACCCGCGCCCAGAGTTCTCGGACCCGGCCCGCTTCCCCGAGACCATCTCCTGCCTGCGCTCTGACTTCGCCCCGGCGATCGAGCGCTTCGCCCCCGGGCCGCGCGACTACGCGGTCGTCGTCAGCCCCGGCCACCTGGGCGATCTCGACTGCGCCCGGACCCTCCTGCGGTACGACTGCCGCTACCTCGGGATAATCGGATCGAGGCGGAAGGCGGCCATGCTCCTCGGCGCGCTCATCGAGGAAGGCTTCGACCGCGACAAGGTCGAGTCGATCCGCCTGCCGATCGGCCTCGATATCGGCGCCGAGACCCCCGAGGAGATCGCCGTCGCGATAGCGGCGGAACTCGTCGCCGTGCGCAGGAGGACCACTTCCTTCGCCGCGGCCGACGAAGACCGGAAGACCAGGAGGCGGGCCTCGGCCGACTCGCCGGGCGTCGCGCCGTAACGCGAGATGCGGCCTAAGGGCGCGCGAGATTCCCTAGGCGCCGGCTGCGGGCTCCTCTCTCCTATCGATCATGAAAGCCTATATCCGGATACCGTCTCCTTCAGCTCCTTGATCGATTCCGTGATCTTCCAGCTGAGGTCTCTCAAGTGCTGCATGGCGGACGCGCTATCTCGCGATCCCGTCTCGATCTCCCCCATGCTGCCGTTTATCTCCCGGCCCAAGTCCGCGACGATCGAGACCGACTCGGCGGAATCTCTGGAATTCGCGAGGATCTCGGCCGACCTCGATTTGACCGCGCGGGAGTTGCCGGCAATTATCTCGATGTCGCCGGCGAGGCCGCCCACCGCCGCGGACAGTCCGCGGACGATCTCGAGGAGATCCCCCATGCTCTGCCGGGATTCTCCGAGCTGGCGCTCCAGTTCCTTGAAGTCCTCGTCGGACTCGGCGCTGGAACGGGAAATCTCGCGGATCTTCTCGGTGATGCCCCCGATCGTGGAGGCGATAAGGACCGAGTTCTCGTTCGTCGACTCGGCCAGCTTGCGTATCTCGTCGGCGACGACGGAGAAGCCCCGCCCGGCCTCGCCTGCGTGCGCGGCCTCGATCGCGGCATTCATGGCCAGGATGTTCGTCTGCTCGGCGACGGCGTTGATTATGCCGACCACCTCCATCACCGTGCCGACCTCGCTCGCCGTCTCGGCTATCGCCGAGGAGCTGAGGCCTAGGCGCTCCAGCTCGGCCAGGGCCAGGCCCTCCAGCCTCTCGGCCTCCTCCCGCTGCCGCTCGGCTATCGCTTCCGCCCTCGCCGCTGCGCCGCGTATCTCCTCTGCGCGTCCGTTCGAGCGGCTCAGCGCTTCGCTCTGCTCGGTCAGGCTGGCGTCGAGGGACGCCACTCCGGCGCCGATCGCGTCCGCCGCTCGCGACGAGGCGGAAAGGCGCGACACCATCGTGTCTATCCTCGATTTGATCGAAGCGAGATTGGCCGATATCTCCTCGATCGACGCGGCCGTCTCGCTCGACGCGGCGAGCACCTCCTCCCGGACCGTCGAGGCACTTTCGGCCATAGCCGCCACTCCGCGGATCAGGCCCGAAAATTCACCGATCGTCCCGTTCATCTCTCCCGCGATCTCGCCGAGCTCGTCCTTGCCGTCCTGGGCGGCGGTCATGGTGAAGTCGCGGCCTCTCCACGCCTTCATCACGGTTCCGAAGTCGCCGATGGAATCCCCGACGCGCCGTCTGAGCCCGAGCAGCAGGAAGAGCGTGACGAACGCGCCCGCCGAGGAGATGGCGATTATCCCGGCCGAGAGCCGCGCGCGAACCGCCGCGGCCCGCTTGTCGATCGAGGCGGCCAGATTCTGCAGCGCGCGGTCCAGATAGGTATCGAGCGTGGTTCTCAGCCGCGGGATCGAATTCATCAGCGAGATGGTCTCCAGCGAATCGGGAGCTCGCGCGACCGCGACCGTCGATTCGGACTTCGCGTAGTCCGCGCCGACGTTCTCGACCTCAAGGATGATCTCCTCAACGAGCGCCCACACGGCGACGAGGGACTGAACCTGTTTCATATCCTCTTCGCCGGACAGGAGGGACGACAGGGCCAGTCGGTTGCCAAACGCCTTTATTGCAGAGCCGATCGCCTCGCGAGACGCCCGCCATGAGTCCAATACGTCGGAAAACGGCGATACGACGAGCAGCTCGTCCGAGAGGTACCTGAACCTGAATAACTCCTTCCCGAGGCTCAGAGAACGGGCGCGGATATCGCTCAGCCCGGTGGTGGTCCCGGAATAATAGGCGAATGCCGCGACATTGAGGATCATCGTCGCGAACGTCACGACGAGGACCGTTTGAAGCCGCGATCGTATCTTCATTTCACGTCATCGCGCAGCCATGCGAGCGCCTTCTCGATGTACGAATCCCAGAACTCGTACGTATGTCCGCCCGCATCCTCGAGGTACGTATGCTCAATCCGCGCCGAAACGAGGAAATCGCGGAAATCCCTGTTCTCCGCGAGCAGGAAATCGTCGGTCCCGCAAGCCATGAATACCCTTGGGAACATCGCACCCGCGGCCTTGATCGACTCGGCGAGCGCCTCGGGATCCTTGTCGCTCCCGATCAGCCGTCCGGGCTCCCCGAAGACTCGGCGGTAATAGGCGTAGTCGGCGATGGGATCCGAGAATCCGGGCTTGATCCTCGAGATGCCCTTGATGATGAGGGCGGAGGAGAGGGCGACGATGCCGCCGAAAGTCTCATGGTACTTCAATCCGTTGCGGACGGCCCCGTAGCCTCCCATGGAGAAGCCGCCGATGAAGGTATCCTCCCTCCTCGGGGATAGGCCGAATAGGGAGCGCGCGAACTCGATCAGCTCAGCGCCGACGTATTCGCCGAAGCGCTCGCCCTTCTCGAGGTCGTCCAGGTAGAAACTGTTCTCCCCCGAAGGAAGCAGGACGGCCGCATTGTAGCGCATCGCCAGCTCCTGGATGCGCGTCCCGAAAGCCCAATCGGTCCCGACGCCCTGGAATCCGTGCAGAAGGATGATCGTTTTCATCGGCTCCGGCGGCGCGGGCAATCCCGGGATGTCGATCCTATCCCTCGGGACGAAGGCGCTGAACGTCACCAGCCGCCTCATGCTCTTCGCGAAGAACGTCGTCTGTATCGATGCCATACCATCCCCCGATCAGAGATACGAGAAGGGCTCACCCGCGCTCACGAACGACACGGGGATGCCGCCGACCAGGCCGGGAAGCCAGGAGGCCATGCGCTTCATGCCCCATTCCTCGGTCCGCTCGTGCCCGACGATGACCAGGCCCCTGTTCATGCCGAGCATGCCGGCGTCGTTGACGTAGGAGCAGAGCGTCCATTCGGTGATCTCCCCGCATACGACGACGTCCAGATCCATGTCGCGCATGAACTCCATGGGCATCTCCTCGCACCCGAGCCCCAGGCTCCCGCCTCCGACCAGTATTCCCACCCGTCGGCATGCGATGCCCGGGTTCCCGATGATCCTGACCGTCGGCAGTCCGAGCTTCGCCTTGAAGAATCCCGCCAGCTCCGCGAGGCTCATTGGCTCAATCTCGTAGGCGTGTGGAGCCGCCTGGCCGGGGATGAGCCGGTCATGCCAGCCCAGCTCGTCTAGGAGCCCCTCGTAAATGCGGTCGGGCTTCGCCATGTGCATATGATCGTGGTACCTCCAGATGGAGATTCCCGTCGATTCGAGCAGCCTCTTCTTCGCTAGATAAACCGGATCGCCCGCGAGCCAGTCCATCCTGTCCGGCCCCGTGTAGTAGGTCGGCTCGTGCGTGATGATCATGTCGGCCCCCAGCTCGCGAGAGCGCCTGATGACATCGACCGTGGCCATGAACGTAGTAACGATGCCCCGCACCTCGGCGTTCGCGTCGCCCGCGGCCAGCACGTCACAGGTCCTTTCCAGCCGCCTCGCGCCGCAGGAATCGCTCAAGACGGCCTCGATCACGTCGCCTACTCTCATGTTTCCTTCCTCTCCGCCTTCGGTCCGCCCTCGCTATCCCTTGACCGCTCCGACCACGACGCCCTTCGTCAGGTACTTCTGGAGGAAGGGATAACCGATGACGATGGGCAGGACGCCGATCACAGCCATGGACATGCGCACGGCGTTCGTCGGCACCTCGACCGCGCCACTCACCATGCCTGCCGCCTGTCCCGATGTCAGGAACTGAAGATTGGTCATCATTCGCATCAGCAGGTTCTGGATTCCGAACATCTGCGGCTTGGAGATGTAGTAGAGGGCGTTGATCCAATCGTTCCAGTAGGCGAGCGCGGTGAAGAGGCCTATCGTCACGTTGACCGGCAAGGAGAGGGGAACCATTATCTTGAAGAAGATCGTGAATTCGCCCGCGCCGTCTATCTGCGCCGACTCTACGAGGGCCGACGGGATGCTGTTCTTATAGAAGTTCCGCACCAGGAGGACGTTGAATCCACTCACCAGGTAGGTGGGAATGATCAGGGCCCAGTACGTGTCCCGGAGATGGAACAATCGGGTCCACATGATGTAGGACGGAACCACGCCGCCCGAGAAAAGCAAGGTGAAGAAGACCAGGAAAGCGATCACGTTCCTATACTTGAAGTCGGATCGCGACATCGGGTAGGCGAGCATCGTCGTGAACAGCATGCTGGCCGCGGTGCCCGCGACCGTCACGCAGATCGAGACGGCGTATGCGCGGAAGATTACTCTCGCCTGGGCGAACATGAATTCGTAGGCATCGAGGCTGATCTCCTGGGGGATGAAGCGATAGCCGTCCGCTACGATCGCGCGCTCGCTCGTCAGCGAGGTGGCGACGATGAGGAAGAACGGCAGGAAGGCGCAGGTCGACGCTATGGCCAGGAAGGCCACCGCGAAGGTCTTGAATACCCTTTCCTCGCGTGTCGCTACCGATATCATGCACCCCTCCCTAGAACAGCGCGCTATCAGGATCGACGCGGCGGACGAGGTAGTTCGCGCCCAGGACCAACGCGAAGCCGACGACGGACTGGAATACGCCGGCCGCCGAGGACATGCCGATGTCGCCGAGCTGCATGAGGGCGCGATAGACGTACGTGTCGATAGTCTGGGTCGTCGAGTAGACGGCGCCGGAATTCATCGGGACTTGGTAGAAGAGCCCGAAATCTGACGAGAAGATCCTGCCGATCGCGAATAGTACCATGACGGTTATAGTAGGCTTGAGCTGCGGCAGGGTGATGCGGAAGATCTGCCTCAGCTTGCCGGCTCCGTCGATGCGGGCGGCCTCGTACATGACCTGATCGATTCCCGCGATCGCCGCTATGTAGATGATGGACGAGTAGCCGGCGGTCTTCCATATGTTCACTATCGCGAGGATGACCGGCCAATACTTTGCCTCCGAGTACCAGCTCACGGGCTGAGCGCCCAGGCCCTTCAGGATCGAGGCGTTGATGAAGCCCCTGTCCGCGCTGAGGAAGGCGTAGACTATGTACGAAACGATGACCATGGAAATCAGGTTCGGGAGCACCAGGCCAGCCTGGAATATTTTGGAGCAGAACAGCCGCGATATCTCGTACATCAGCACGGCGATCAGGATGGCGACGACGGTGCCCAGGATAATGAAGGCGACATTATACAGGAGGGTGTTCCTGATCATAATGAAGGCGTCGCTCGTCTTGAAAAGGAACTCGAAATTCTTCAGTCCCGCCCAATCGCTCTTGAAGAGCCCCTTGCCGAAGTCGACGTTCTTGAAGGCGATGACGATGCCCAGCATCGGGATATAGTTATTGATCAGCAGGTAGGCGAGGCCGGGCGCCGCGATCAAGAGCAGTGGACCGGTGCAGGATCTTTTCTTCGCGGTGATCATGGCGTGCGGTTCCCTTATGTCTGATTGTTGCGCCCGAGGCGGCGCACTGCCCGCCCCGTCCGGGGATGCGGATGCCGGCCGGGGCGATTCCTCGCCGGCATCCGTCCCGGCGCTACTTCTTGTTGGCCTTGATCCATGCGTCGAGCTGCTTCTGCTTCTCAGCGATGATCCTGTCTATGCCCGCGTCCTTGAGCGCCTTGTTCAGCTTCGGTATCGTCGCATCGGGATCCAGCGCGCCGCAAATGAGCCCGGGCATGTACTGATTGTACACGTTGGTGATGGCGCTGATCTCGTTCTTCATGTCTGTCGTATCGAAGTTGAAGCCGAAATAGGGCGACCTCTTGGTCTTCTTGTTGTCGTCGAGCTTGTAGAGGATGTCGTCCCAGCTCATGCCTACGGGCTGGTACTGCAGGGACTCGGAACCGAAGACGCCGGTGCAGAGCGAGGCAGTGTAGGGAACCGTGTTCGCATCCTTGCCATCGGGATACTTCCAGTGGTGGGCGTCGACCTTGACATAGTCACGTCCCTCGATGCCGTAGAGCATGGTGTTGATGACGAACTCGTCGGTATAGATGAGATTCAGGACCTTCATCGCCGCCTCGGGAACCTTGCACGTGCTGCCAATCCCCGTGGTGACGAGGTTGACCGCCTGGGAGTCAAAATAGAAAGGCACCAGATGCTTGGCCCCGATCTCGCGGCCGGCCTGGCCGCTGATTGTCACGCCGATCTGGTTCCCGCCGTAGCCGCCCATCGTGCAGAACAGCTTGCCCGCGCGGAATTGGGCCGGCGTGTCCGCGATCGCGGTCGCGGAATCCTTGGGGAGATAGCCCTTGTTGTACCAGCCGCGCATCAACTTCACGCCGTCGGCGAACTCCTTGCTCTCGTAGAAATTGACGACTTTGCCCTTCCCGCCGAAGACGACGCCGGCCATGGTTTGCGCGTCGGACAAAGTGTCGACCTCGTGTTTGTTCGACAGATAGCGGAGGAGCACCGTGTCGCCCGTATTAAGGGGCGCGAAGGGAACGACATCGGGCCTCTTCTTCTTGATAGCATCGAATATCTTCGGCAAGTCCTCCATCGTCTTGATGTCCTTCTCTGCGTAGCCCGACAGCGCGAGCAATTCCTTGTCGTAGACGAGGGTCATGTTCAGGGCTACGCCCTTGTTGACCGGTATCGAGTACATATGACCGTTGAAGGTGGTCGTCTTCAGCATGCCGGGCCCGAAATCCTTCTCGATCATCTTCTTGATGCCCTGGCCGTGCTTCTCGATGAGCCCCTCGAGCGGCAGAAGCTGGTTCTTCGCAACGAATGCGCCGAGCGGGAAGGGATCGAAGATATCCATCTGCGTACCGCTCGCCAGCGCGAGGTTAATCTTCTGCGCGTAGTCGGCCGGACCGTACAGCTGGATCTCGATGGCTACGTTCAAGTCGGGATAAGTCTTTTGGATGTACTTATTGATGGCGTCGTTGACGGCGCTCGTGTCATCCGGAATCTTGTTGAACGAGATCCAGGCCACGACGACCTTATCAGGCGCTTTCGAGGCGCCGAAGACCGGCGACGCAAGAAGCATTACAGCCAGAGTGAGCAGGGCGAACATGGCGAGGCGTCGAGTCCGCATATTTCCTCCTTGAGGGTCTTCTTAGAGATATTGCGAGAGTAAAATGGAATGTGAACTATGTCAATCGTTAATCATTTCCATGCAATAGCTTTCCTCCCTGGAATAATCGTGAGGCTGAATATATACTAAATATAGAATTAACGGTCTATACTCGGCAGTCCGTGGTTCATAGATATTCATTGGGTTATGACAATCGGTTGACATTTCATCATGCGAAGATGGATAGTAGATGTACACAGAGAACCAGAGGAAGAACAATGTATTGCTTCGACAATCCGATAGAGACCGCGAGACGCCCCATCGACGTCCTCTGCGTCGGGGAACTACTCGTCGATCTGATTGCTGCAGACTACGGGCCCATGCTCGAGTGCGACAGCTTCCAACGCTTCTCGGGCGGATCCCCCGCGAACATCGCCTCGAACGCCATGAGGCTGGGGATGACCGCAGCGGTCGCGGCGGCGGTCGGCGCCGACGGGCTCGGGGACTTCCTCCTGGCCAGTCTGGTTGAGGCGGGCCTCGACGCGTCACTCGTTCAGCGCGTCGAGGAATCGACGAGCCTGGTCCTGATCACGAAAAGCCGCGATGCTCCGATCCCCGTCTTCTATAGAGGCGCCGATTACCGCTTTGTCATGACCCCCGACCTCGAGGCGAGGCTGCTCGAGTCCACGATCCTACACTTCTCCTGCTGGCCGCTGTCGATGGAGCCCGCGAGGAGCTGCGTGAAGTCGATGATCCGCGACGCCAGAAGCAACCGCAGCATCATTTGCTGCGATCCCAACTACCATCCTTCCATCTGGAAGGATAGGTCCGAGGCCCTGGCGTTCTTCGAGGCCTCCTCGCCCGGCATCGACGTCATCAAGCCCTCCGAGGACGATGCGGACAGGCTTTTCGGAGCCGACGATCCCGAAAGGCACATACGTCGCTTCCTGGACATGGGGGCCAAGCTGGTGATCATGACTCTCGGTGAGAAGGGAGCCATGGCATCGGACGGTAAGGAGACGAGGGAATACCCGTCGCTCGCAGACGAGGTCGTCGACACGACGGGCGCGGGCGACGCATTCTGGGCCGGTTTCTACGCAGGGCTGATAGGGAAGAGAAGCGTCGATTGCGCCATACGGCTCGGCATGGCGGTATCCGCGATCAAGCTCAGGGGCGTCGGCGCGACCGTGCCCGCGGCCACGGTCGCGGAAATCGAGCAAGGCTTCAGCCTCTGAACGGGAGGGACGCTCGATGGCCTTCGCGAATAAAGCGCAGCTGATCAGCTACCCCGACTCCATGGGCGGCGACCTGAAGGGCCTCCACGATGCGGTCCTGCGCTATTTCCCCGGATGCTTCCCCGGCGGCATCCATGTCCTGCCACCATATCCTTCATCGGGAGACCGGGGATTCGCCCCGATCGACTACTCCGCGATCGACCCGCGGTTCGGGAACTGGGACGACATCGCGGCGCTCGGCGAGATCGGCCCGGTCATGCTCGATCTCATGGCGAACCACGTGTCGCGCAGGTCGCCGTACTTCTCGGACTTCCTCGCGCACGGCCGTTCCTCTCCCTATGCCGGACTATTCCTCGACGTATCGAAGATATGGCCCGACGGACGGCCGGATCCCGGGGACCTGGAGAAGATATTCCTGCGTCGCCCCACCCCCTTCTCAGAATACCGGCTGCGCTCCGGCGAGACGGCGCGCGTATGGACCACGTTCGGGCACGAGGACCCGTCGGAGCAAATCGACCTGGACCTCGAGTCGCCGGCCGCGATGCGCCTGCTGATCCGTACGCTCGAATCGCTTCGCGCGCACGGCGTTCGCGGGATCCGCCTCGACGCCATCGGCTACGCGATCAAGCGCAGGGGAACGAGCTGCTTCTTCGTCGAGCCCGAGATATGGGAGATCCTGAACCGCCTACGATCGGCATCCGGCGTCCTCGGCCTCGATATTCTGCCAGAGGTACACGCGCCTCTCGGCATCCAGAGGAAACTCGCCGAGCGCGGCTATTGGGGTTACGACTTTGCCCTTCCCTTCCTTGTCCTCCAGGCCCTGCACTTCGGGGAAAGCGCCGCGTTGGCGTCCTACCTCCGCGACAGGCCGCGCGGGCTCTTCACCGCGCTGGATTGCCACGACGGCATCCCCGTGAAGCCCGACCTGGACGGCCTCGCGGACGAGGCTTCGGCCAGGCGCGTCGTCGATTCCTGCGTCGAGCGCGGCGCGAACCTGAGCCGGGTATACGCGGACTCGCACAAGTCCCCGAGCGGATTCGACGTCCACCAGATACGCTCGACCTATTTCTCCGCGCTCGGTCGCGACGCGGACGCCCACGTCGCGGCCAGGGCACTCCAGCTCTTCGCGCCCGGCATCCCGCAGGTCTACTACGTCGGCCTCCTCGCGGGAGAGAACGACGATGAGGCAGCGAGGACGAGCGGCGACGGAAGGGCCGTCAATCGGCACGATTACACGATGGCGGAAATCGAGAAGGCCGCGGCGGCCTCGACGGTCCAGCGGACGCTCAGGCTCATCCGCTTCAGGAACGAGTGCCCCGCGTTCGATGGCCGATTCGCCGTTCGGGCCCCGAGGGACTCGGCCATCGAGCTCGACTGGGAGCGGGATTCGTCGCGCGCGACGCTCTCGCTCGACTTGAGGACGCGCGAGGCGATTGTGACGCAGCGGGGCGCGGCGGGCGAGGAAGGCCGCTGGCTGGCCTAAGGCGGAGGATGTCGATGGAACGCGAGGAATTCGAGAGAACGACGCCGGAATCGGTCGGCATCCCCTGCGGAGCGATCGGCGAGCTGCTCGATCGACTGACCGATGGCGGCACGGAGATGCACGGCATCATGATCATGCGGCGCGGCAAAGTCTGCGCGGAGGGCTGGTGGGCCCCCTACGGCCCCGGGATCAGGCACGGCTGCCAGTCCCTGACTAAGACCTACGCCGCGACGGGCGTCGGCCTCGCCTGCGCCGAAGGGCTCGTCGGCCTCGACGAGAGGATCGTGGACATCTTCGCGGACGAGGCGCCGAGGCGCCCGAGCGTGAACCTGGGGCGGCTGCGCGTGCGCGATGTCCTCTGTATGAGCTGCGGCATGGACGAGATGCCGCAGCCCAGCGCCGATTGGATCCGCGACTTCCTCGCCGTCCCGGTGGTCCACGAGCCGGGAACGGCATTCATGTACAACAGCATGGGCTCGACCCTCCTCGGGGCGATCGTAAGGCGCAAAACCGACATGGGCCTCCACGACTGGCTGCGGACCAGGCTCTTCGACAGGATCGGCATCGACGCGGACAACCTCCGCTGGATGCGGCTGCCCGACGGGACGGAGGTCGGGGGCGGCGGCCTCTTCTCGACGACCGAGGACAACCTTCGCCTAATGAGGCTCTACGCGCTCGGAGGGACCTGGGAGGGCCATCGCATCCTGTCGGAAGAGTACGTGAGGCTCGCCACCACGAAGAGGATCGACACGGCGAGTGAGCGGAACATGAACCCGCCCGCCGAGGACAATTTCCTAGGCTACGGCTTCCAGATATGGATGTGCCGGCCAGAAGGCGCGTATCGCGCCGACGGGGCCATGGGGCAGTTCTCTATCGTCTTCCCGAGGCAGGATCTCATCGTCGCCGTCAACGAAACGGCCGAGGACGGATGGTGGGCGCAGAAAAGCCTCGACGCGATATACGACGTTCTCCTACCATCCCTCGCGGAGGGCCAGCTTACGCCCGACGACGCGTCGGCCGAGCGGCTCGGCAAGCGGCTCGAGGGACTAGCGATCGCGCGGCCCCGCTACTCGCCGCAAGGCAAGGCCGCCATGGAGGCGAGCGGGAGGCGATACGAGGTCGTCGACGGTTCCCTCGAGCTGCGCATCGGTAGTTTCATGTCCCCGACCGCGGGGCCCGGGAAGGCGTCCTGCTTCTCATTCGACTTCTCGGGCGGGGGCTGCTCGCTCTCGATCGAGGAAGACGGACGCGAGCTGCGCCTGGAGGTGGGCATCGACGGCGCTCGAAGGCTCAACATCCTTCCCGCCTCGGGTGGGCCCGAGACTATGCTCTACCTGAGCGGCGCATGGCTGGACGATCGCTCCTTCGAGCTCGCCGCCCGATGGGTCGAGACCTGTTTCGAGCGCAAGATCGTCTTCGCCTTCTCCAAGGGCAGGGCGATCATCGACGCGAGTCTGGCGACCGGCGCATTCCTCCCGACGGCGAGGCCGGCGGCCCGGGCGATCGCCGTCGAACGGCCGGGGCGCGCATCTCATTGACAGCGCCGAGACCGCGGACGTAGAGTTGGACCGCCTATGCCAACGATCAAGGATGTCGCGCAACTCGCGGGAGTGACCGTCACCACCGTATCCCGCGTCCTCAACAACAGAGGCTACATCAGCGATCAGACCCGCAAGAAAGTCGCCGACGCCATGAAGGAGCTGGACTACGTGCCGAACGAGATGGCCCGGTCCCTGCTCAAGCAACGCTCCAGCATCATCGGCCTCATCGTGCCCGCCGTGAGCCATCCGTTTTTCGGCGAGCTATCCATGCACATCGAGTACTACGCCTACGAGATGGGCTATAAGATCCTGCTCTGCAACTCGCACCTGGACAGCTCCAAGGAGCGCGAGTACATCGACATGCTCAAGCGTCACAAGGTAGACGGCATCATCATGGGCAGTCATACCCTCGATGTCCGCGAGTACCAAAGCCTTTCGATGCCCATCGTGACGATAGACCGGAAAATCGACGATCGGATACCCTCCGTCTGCTCCGACAACAGGCAAGGAGGCCTGCTCGCGACACGTCGCCTGATCGCCCGCGGCTGCCGCAAGCTCGCCATGATCGCAGGCAGCCTTCAGCTCGATCTCCTCGCGAACCAGCGATGCACCGCCTTCATCGCCGAAGCCGAAGCTCGCTCGGTGGAGCACGTGATCATTCAGACCAATCTGGACGTCCTCGATTACTCGCAGTACGGAGCCCTCGTCGACAAGCTCTTCGCCGAGCACCCGGACGTCGACGGCGTGTTCGCGAGCGACGTCAAGGCGGCGCACGTCCTCCAAGCATGCGCACGCCTGGGCAAAGCCGTGCCCCGAGACGTCAAGATCGTCGGCTACGACGACACGCAGATTGCCTCCCTTCTCGTGCCGCGGCTCACAACAGTGCGCCAGCCGAAGGAAGCGATGGCAAAGCTCGCTCTCGAGGCAGTCGTCAAGCAGATCCGCGGGGAGCCGTACTCCCTCGAGACAATCCTTCCCGTCGAACTGATCGACCGGGACAGCGCCTAGCCCCAGCCCGATTCTCTGCGATCTTCTCCGGAGCGACGACGCAGCGGTGAAGAAAATAATTTGGTGAATCATTATGAGTAATGTCAATCGTTTTCATGTACTCTTTAAAGATATTCAAAAGGCGCTACCTACACGCCAATGCAAAGGGAGACACTATCTTCTTTTGATATATTAATATACTTCACCATACTACTGTTCTTTCACACATTGCTTCCAAGGAATATATTTAACGTTTGACATACAAATAAAACTACCCTAGGATAATTTGGTCGCATCGATCGTCCAAGACCAAATGTATAGGAGGGGTATTGAGTATGAGAAGAAAAGCTGTCCTTTTATTCTCTCTGTTACTCGCCGCCACATCTCTGGCAGTCGCGGAAGGGCCCGCCTTGACGCCGCCCTTCGGGAAAGAACCCATCGTGCTCAGCGCTTATTTCGAGACGGGCTTCGATATTCCCTTCAAGCTCGCCGAGGAGTTCACGAAGCAGTATCCGAACGTCACGTGGGACATAAAGCAGGACCAGTTCACCAACCTGATCAACTCGACGCCGCGCCTGCTTTCGGGCGACAATCCGCCCGACCTCATCCGCCTGCCGACCATGGTCTCCTTCGCCAAGCAGGGTCTGCTGAAGAATATGGACGGCTATGCGACGGCCCAGGGCTGGGCCAAGTGGCCCGTGCCCCAGCTCAGCCAGAACCGCGTGGCCGCCGACGGGACCAGGGGATCGGGTTCCCTCTACGCTATGGGCCTCAACTACAGCCTGACCGGAATCTTCTACAACAAGAAGCTCGCCGCGCAGATCGGCATGAAGCAGCCGCCCAAGACGCTCGCGGAATTAGAGTCCCTGCTCGCGAAGGCGAAGGCGGCCAAGCTCCTGCCCATCATGGAGTGGGGCAGCGCGAAGAGCGGCATGGGCCTCGCGTTCCCCCTGCAGGCCCTCATGGCCTCCGTGGGGCCGGTGCAGCCCATCAACGACTGGATCTTCCAGAAGAAGGGCGCGACGATCGACACGCCCAGCAACCTCAAGGCCGCCAAGATCCTCGAGCAGTGGATCAAGAAAGGCTACTTCCCGCCCGACATCAACGCCATCGAGTACACCGACGCGGCCGACCGCTTCACCAAGGGCGAGGGCGTGTTCACCTTCAACGGCGACTGGCAGAACCCCGCCTACGACGCGGCCATGCCCGGCAACGTCGGATTCTTCGTCATGCCTCCCGAGAAGGCCGGCGCCGGCCCGGCGGCCATGTCCGCCCCGCTGACCTACGGCATCGCGGCCAAGGCCAAGAACGCCGAGGCGGCGGCCTTCTTCCTCACCTGGGTCGCCACGAACCCGGTCGCGCGCCAGATCAACGTGGACATCGGCGGATCGAATCCCGGCGGCCCCGCCGACGCGTCGGTCCCGAAGGTCAAGGAAGGCTCGGTCACGAACGAGACGCTCGCGGCCGGGGTTGTGGTCGGCAAGGCCGGGAACGCCATGGACTTCATCGCCAACTCGACCAGCGCGATCTTCGCGCAGGGATGGACCCCCGAGCTCCAGAAAATGGTCGGCGGCAAGCAGACGGCCGCGGGACTCCTCAAGGCTGTCCAGGCGGAGTACCTCAGGGAGCTGGCCCAGTAGCGGCAGACGCCGCATTAGCGACGCCGTGCGACTACGCCGTAGGAGAGAGCTGGATCGTGATCGACATAACGACGCCGAAAGATAGTCGCGCGGCCTCGCCGTCCCGGCGCACCTACCTGCAAAAGCGGGTGCGCCGGGACGGCGTCGTAGGCTGGATCTTCGTCCTGCCCGCGCTCCTGATGTACGCGGCCTTCGAGCTCTTGCCGCTGGTAATGAGCGTAGTGTACTCGTTCTTCCGCTGGGACGGCATCGGGCACATGACCTGGGTTGGCCTCAAGAACTACGCGACCGTATTCGGGGTCCCGAACCTCCTCGGCACCATCGTCAACGCCTTCAAGCTCGTGGTCTTCTTCAGTTTCATCCCAGTGGGCCTGGGGCTCGTCGTGGCGAGCGTCATGCGCCGGGTAGCCGAGGGCAAGCTGGGATCGTTGGCCAGGACCGTCTTCTTCCTGCCGCAGATCATCCCGCTGGTCGCGGCTGGGATCATCTGGGGATGGCTCCTCGCCCTGCCCGGCCTGGTCAACCAGCTCTTCAGGTCCGTCGGCCTCGCGGCAGTCGCCCGCGCCTGGCTGGGAGATTTCGACTGGGCTCTGCCCGCGGTCGGTATGATAGGGATCTGGGTGCTCCTGGGCTTCTGCACGGTGCTCCTCGAGACCGGCATGTCGAAGATCGATCCCGCCCTGTACGAGTCGGCGAGGATCGACGGCTCTGGATGGCTCAGGGAGTTCTTCTCGATTACCGTGCCCCTGCTCAAGCAGGAGATCGGCGTGTGCCTCACTGTCACGGTGATCGCCGCGCTGGCCGCGTTCGACATCGTCTACGTATCAACGGCAGGAGGGCCCGGGAACGCGACCGCCGTGCCGGGAATACAGATCTACATCCTCGCCTTCACCGAACAGAGGATCGGCACCGCGTCCGCGCTGGCGGTCCTGCTCATGGCCCTGGTCATCATCGTGATCCTACCCATCCAGCGCCTGAGCAAGGAGTCCTCGCGATGAAGATCGGCCGCGGCGAGACAATCACGGGACGGACCTTCCTCATCGCGCTGATGCTCCTGACGGTCCTGCCCTTCATCAGCATCTTCACGACGGCTCTGTATCCATCGGGCACCATGCCCAACGGGCTCGCGCTGCCAGCCAAGCCCCAGTGGGGCAACTTCATCGAGGCCTTCAAGGTCGCGAACATGGCCCAGCTGCTCGCCTCGAGCGCCTTCATCGTGGCGGCCGTGGTGCCGATCGCCCTCGTCATCTCGACCATGTGCGCCTTCGCGATCGGCCTGCTCCGGATACCCGGCTCGCGCTTCCTCCTCGCGTTGTTCGTGCTCGGGCTCACCCTCCCCTTCGGGGGGATCATCGTGCCCTTGTACTACCTGGAGCGCTGGATGGGCATTTATAATACCCCCCTCGCCATAGTCCTGCCGCTGATCGGCTTGTACATGCCCTTTGCCGTGTTCTGGATGCGCGCCCACTTCGTCACCATATCGCCCGAGATCTCCGAGGCGGCCCGACTCGACGGCGCGACGACGTGGGACCTGTTCTGGCGGATACACCTTCCTCTCGCCCGGGCTCCGGTCTCTTCCCTCGGGATACTCATGTCGGTCTGGACCTGGAATCAATTCCTGCTCGCCCTAGTCCTCGTCGAGAATCCCTCGCACCGGACTATGGCAGGCGCGCTGGGAGCCTTCCAAGGGCACTACGCAACCAATGTTCCGCTTCTCTGCGCCGGGACAATAATGATCCTCGTGCCGACCCTGCTTATCTTCGTGATGTTCCAGCGCCAGATCATCACCGCGCTCCTCCAGGGCGCAGTCAAGGGATGAGACGCGTCCAGGACTAGGTGAAAGATCAGCCATAAGCTGATGACGAGGCCGCATCCATCGACGAGCCGCGAATACGTGGCCGTGATCCAAAGTTCCAAAAATGCCTTCATCTTATTGCAGATGTGTATTTTTATGCATTTTGTAGGCATATTCTACCATTCCCCCCTTGAAGCTCCCTGCTAGTTTTCGCTAATCTGGCGTAACGCCCGGACGTCCGTCGGAAGCGAGCTGCCGACCCTCGCCTCGGCAGGTTGTCAAGAAACTCGATGCTTTTTGACAATCTGCTCGGCAATTGCTCGAAAACCTTTCGGTTTTCAGTGCAATTGCATAGATCTAGGAAGTGGTGAAAAAGCCGCTTTCGGCTTTTCCGCCACTTTATTAGGTAGGCGGACAAGATAGCGTCCGGGCTAAGGCGGAGCCTTTCCCAGACGGCGGCTCCCCTCGAGGAGCTTCCACTTGAAACCCAGGCGAAGGCAAGCGCGCCTCACCCTCGAAGACGGCACGGAATTCACAGGCTGGAGCTTCGGCGCCCAGAAGAGCGTCGAGGGGGAAGTCGTCTTCACGACGGGGATGGCGGGCTACCCTCAATCCCTCACCGATCCATCGTACTTCGGGCAGATCCTCGTGAGCACCTACCCTTTGGTCGGCAACTACGGCGTGCCGGGCGACGAGGCTGACGGCGAGGGCATTCCGATCCACTTCGAGTCCGACAGGATCTGGGCCCAAGGCCTCGTCGTCTCGGAAGTCTGCCGCGAGCCGAGCCACTTCGCCTCGACGCGGAGCCTCCCCGCCTGGCTCGAGACTCAGGGAGTGCCGGGGATCGAGGGCATCGACACGCGCGCCCTTACGACGCGCCTGCGAGAGCGGGGCGTCATGCGAGGCTCGATAGTCCTCGATGGGGATGGCGAGCCCGAGCCGAATGGCTCCGTCCACGCGGTCGCCTCCGTGTCCAGGCCCGAGACGCGGACCTTCGGCGAAGGCGGCAGCCCGCGCATCGCGCTGCTCGACTGCGGGGCCAAGAACAACATCCTCCGCTGCCTCCTCGCGCGCAGGGCCGAGGTAATCGCCCTTCCCTGGAACGCGAGCCTCGAGGGCGTCGACTACGACGGCCTCTTCCTGTCCAACGGCCCCGGCGACCCCAAGGCCTGCACCAAGACGATCGCGTCGGTGCGCCGCGCGCTCCGCGAGTGCCGGGGAGGGAAGGATGCGCGGCCGGTCTTCGGCATCTGCCTCGGCGCCCAGATCATGGGCCTCGCGGCGGGCGGCGATACTTACAAGCTCCCCTACGGCCACCGGGGCCAGAACCAGCCCTGCGTCGACAGGAGCTCGGGCCGCTGCTACATCACGAGCCAGAATCACGGCTACGCGGTGCGCGCCGAGAGCCTGCCGTCGGGCTGGGAGGTCTGGTTCGAGAACGCCAACGACGGCACGGTCGAGGGCGTGCGGTCGACCGAGGGCCCCTTCTCCGCGGTGCAGTTCCACCCCGAGGGCTTCCCCGGCCCGCGCGACACCGAGTTCCTCTTCGATTCCTTCATAGAAGATGCGCGGCGATGGCGCGCGTCGCGGGGCGCGGGAGCGGCCGCGGTCGCCGGCGGCGGAGCCGCCGCCGCCTTCGGAGGGACGCGATGAGCGACATCAAGAAGGTCCTCGTCCTCGGATCGGGCGGCCTCAAGATCGGCCAGGCGGGCGAGTTCGACTACTCCGGCTCGCAGGCCCTGAAGGCCCTCCGCGAGGAGGGCGTGAAGACCGTCCTCATCAACCCGAACATCGCGACCATCCAGACCAGCGAGGGCATGGCCGACGCGACCTACTTCCTCCCGGTCACGCCCGAGTACGTCGAGAAAGTGATCGAGAAGGAGAAGCCCGACGGCATCCTCCTCTCCTTCGGCGGCCAGACCGCCCTCAACTGTGGCGTCGCGCTGAACCGATCGGGCGTCCTGGCGAAGCACGGCGTCCGTGTGCTCGGCAGCCCGGTGAGCGCCATCGAGGCCACGGAGGACCGCGACCTCTTCGCGAAGGCCCTGGGCGAGATCGGCGTCGACACGCCTCGCAGCGAGGCCGCCTCGAGCCTCGAGGGCGCTTTGGCCGCCGCCGGGCGCATCGGCTACCCCGTCATGCTCCGCGCGGCCTACGCGCTCGGCGGCTCCGGCTCCGGCCTCTGCGCCGACGAGGACAAGCTTCGCGCGCGCTGCGAGAGGGCGCTCGCCGTCTCCCCCCAGGTCCTCGTCGAGGAGTGGCTCGGCGGCTGGAAGGAGATCGAGTACGAGGTCGTGCGGGACCGGCTGGGCGACTGTATCACGGTCTGCAACATGGAGAACCTCGACCCGCTGGGCATCCACACGGGCGAGAGCATCGTCGTCGCGCCCTCCCAGACCCTGACCGACTCGGAGTATCACAAGCTCAGGCGGATCGCGCTCCAGGTGATCAGCCACCTCGGTATCGTGGGCGAGTGCAACATCCAGTACGCCCTCGACCCCTATTCCGAGGAGTACCGCGTCATCGAGGTCAACGCGCGGCTGTCCCGCAGCTCGGCCCTGGCCTCGAAGGCGACGGGCTACCCCCTCGCCTTCGTCGCGGCCAAGCTCGCGCTCGGCCAGACGATGAGCCAGATCGAGAATCGCATAACGCGCGCGACAAAGGCCTGCTTCGAGCCCGCCCTCGACTACTGCGTCGTCAAGGTCCCGCGCTGGGACCTCGGCAAGTTCAAGAACGTCGACATCACGATCGGAAGCGAGATGAAGTCGGTCGGCGAGGTCATGTCCATAGGCCGCAGCTTCGAGGAGGCCCTGCAGAAGGCCCTCCGCATGACGGGTATCGGCGCCCCCGGCCTCTCGGCCGATGCCGAGCTGGCTCGCATCGGGCCTAAGGGCGTCAAGGGCGCCCTCGAGCGGCCGACCGACCGCCGGATCTTCGCCGTGTACGCGGCCCTCGCGCAGGGCTGGTCGGTCGAGAAGATCCACGAGATGACGAGGATCGACCGCTGGTTCCTCTCGAAGATCGCGGGAGTCCTCGCCTGCGAGCGCGATCTGGCCAAGGCCGCCGGCGAAGGCGCCTTCGAGCGGGAGCTCCTGGCCAGGGCTAAGCGCCTGGGCTTCTCCGACGCCCGGATCGGAGAGATCGGCGGGACGAGCGAGGCGGCGGTCCGCGCGCTGCGCGAGCGGCTCGGCCTCAAGCCCGCCTTCAAGCGCATCGATACCCTCGCCGCCGAGTTCCCCGCTCAGACGAACTACCTCTACGCCACCTACGCCGGAGAGGAGAGCGACGTCGCGAGCTCCGACTCGGGCGTCGTCGTCATCGGCTCGGGCGCCTACCGCATCGGCTCGTCGGTCGAGTTCGATTGGTGCTGCGTCAACGCGGTCGAGACCGTACGCGAGCTGGGCCGGACCTCGATCATGGTCAACTGCAATCCCGAGACGGTCAGCACGGACTACGACGTCTGCGATCGCCTCTACTTCGAGGAACTCTCGCTCGAGCGCGTCCTCGACATCTACGAGTTCGAGCGGCCCTCCGGCGTCGTCCTCTCGATGGGCGGCCAGATCCCGAACAATCTCGCCATGAAGCTCTTCGACGCAGGCGCGGTCATCCTCGGGACGGACGCCCGTGACATCGACAAGGCCGAGGACCGGCACAAGTTCTCCGCCCTCCTCGAGGGCCTGGGCATCGACCAGCCCGCCTGGAAGGAGCTCACCGACCTCGAGTCGGCCTACGCCTTCGCGGACGAGGCGGGCTACCCCGTGCTCGTGCGCCCCAGCTACGTCCTCTCCGGCGCGGCCATGTGCGTGGCCTGGGACCGGGAGAGCCTCGAGGAGGCCCTCGACGCGGCGGCCTCCATCTCGGGTGAGCACCCCGTCGTCATCACCAAGTTCATCGAGGACGCCAAGGAGGTCGAGATCGACGCCGTCGCGAAGCGCGGCGAGATCCTCTTCCAGTGCATCACCGAGCACGTCGAGAACGCGGGCGTCCACTCGGGCGACGCGACCGTGGTCATGCCCCCGCAGCGCCTCTACATCGAGACCGTGCGCAAGGTGCGCAAGGTCGCCTCCGACATAGCGCGCGCGCTCAGGATCACCGGCCCCTTCAACATCCAGTTCATCGCCAAGGACAACAAGGTCAGCGTCATCGAGTGCAACCTGCGCGCCTCGCGGAGCTTCCCCTTCTGCTCGAAGGTCGCCCGCGTCAACATGATCGAGCTCGCCACCAAGGCCATCCTCGACGCGCCCGTCGAGAAACCGACGCAGTCCTCCCTCGACCTCGAGTGGGTCGGAGTAAAGGCCGCGCAGTTCAGCTTCTCGCGCCTCCACGGCACCGACCCCATCCTCGGCGTGGAGATGGCCTCGACCGGCGAGGTCGGCTGTATCGGCCGCGACCTCAACGACGCCTTCCTGAAGGCCCTCCTCTCGGTCGGCTATCGCGTCCCCCGCAAGCGCATCCTCCTCTCGACCGGCCCCATGAGCGACAAGGTCGAGTTCCTGGGCGGGGCGCGGAGGCTCGCGGCCATGGGCTACGAGCTGTACGCGTCGAGAGGCACGGCCAAGTTCCTCGCGGACAACGGCGTCCCGGCGACCGCGCTCCACTGGCCCCTCGAGAAGACCGAGCCAAACATCGCGACCATGCTGCGCGAGCGGGCCTTCGACCTCGTCATCAACATCCCGAAGAACAACGGCGAGCGCGAGCTGAAGAACGACTACATCATTCGCCGCATGGCCATCGACTTCGACCTGCCTCTTGTCACCGACATCAAGGTGGCGCGCCGCCTGACCGAGGCCCTCGTCCAGCAGCGAGAGAAGGGGCTCGAGGTCAAGGCTTGGGAGGAGTACCGCTGAGCGGATCTACGGGAGAATATACAGCCTCGCCCTGCGCATGCTCTTCTCACCGGAGAAAGCCGACCCTGTCCTTCGAGGCCTACGAGGCCGAAGTTGGCGCCCACGCCGGCGCGCGACGATGCCTGCCCGGCGAAGCCATGTCGGAAGGCGAGCGCGCCCTCGTCGAGAAGGAACAAAAGATATCCTGCACCCTCGGCATGCTCCAGTGCCTCGATCCGTCTACGTGCTGAACGCCTTCCTCGGCCTGCCCTCCGACGAGGGCAGAGCCGTCGCGGGCCTGTCGGCCGAGGCGTACAGGCAGAGACTGTCGCGCTCGCGCAAGCGCATGGCCGATTTTCTGGGAAGGGTATGCGGCCTCGGCGGCGGCGAGGCGGGCCGCGAGCCCGTTCGCCCATGAAGGCAGTCCGGTTTCGAGGTGAGCGATGACCAGGCCGACGACGATCCATTGGACGGCCGCCGAGAAGACCGACTACGAGAGTTCGCATGAATACCTCCGCTGGTATTCGACTCGCGGCCTGACGCAGTGTGACGGGAAATCGCCCGAGTCGATCGAAGGCAAACTCCGGGAGACGGCCCGGCGGCCTTCCCCGATCCTTGACCGGCTGAAAAAGCTTCGGCATTATGTCGATCGACATGGAAGATCCGATCAAGTACGACGTCGACATCGACCTGGCCAACAGGGCCAAGCGCGACATGGCCGCGAGCATGCGGAGCGAGAGCGGCCGACTCCTGCACCGCGACGGCTCCTTTTCGGCGCTGTACGACGCCCGCTTCGCGGAGTACCGGCACCCCGTGCTCGTCCTCAAGACGGAAGAGCCCGGCTCGAAGCAGCTCATCGCCTTCGCCGAGGGCCGGATCGAGTCGGTCTGTCAGGACATGATCAATCATCTCGTCAATGACTGCGTCGTCATGGGCGCGCGCCCGCTCGCGGTGCAGGACGCCATAGTCTGCGGCAAGCTGGATCCGCTCATCGTGAAGAGAATCGTGTCGGCCGTAGCCGACGCGTGCCGGGCTCAGGGCTGCGAACTGACCGGCGGCGAGACCTCAGAGCAGCCCGGCGTCGTCCCCGACGGGACGTACATCCTCACCTCGAGCATCGTCGGCATAGTCGAGCGGGACCGGATCCTCGACGGCTCGGCGATTCGCGAGGGCGACGTCGTGCTCGGGCTCCAGTCGAGCGGCCTGCACACGAACGGCTACACCCTGGTGCGGCGGCTCCTCGCGCTGCATCCCGGCCTGCGCAAGGTCATGACAGGGGAGCGTAGCTTCATCGACGAAATCCTCGAGCCCCACCGCTGCTACTACCGCGCGATCGAGGGACTCTTCGACCGCGGCGCCTTCACCGGCCTCGCGCACATCACGGGCGGCGGCATCAAGGAAAACCTCGACCGCATCCTCCCCGAGGGACTGGACGCGCGGATCGACGCCGCCTCGTACCGTATCCTCCCCGTTTTCAAGCTGATAAGGGAAGTCGGCAAGGTCGAGGAGGACGTGATGCTCAGGACCTTCAATCTCGGCGTGGGCATGGCCGCAGTCGTCCGCCCCGGCGACGCGCAGGCGATCGTCGATCATCTTGCCGGCTTCGGCGTCGAGGCCTATCCCATCGGCGAGATCGTCAAGGGCGCGCGAAAGGTGATCGTCGAGGGAAGCTTCGACTGGAACTGACGCGCCGCCGCGCGCCGCCATGCAAGATCATCGGTTATTTACGAGAAAGTCCCGGTAAGCGCGAGCATCGCGAGCTTGCGCAGGAGCGCCACCTTGTCGTAGGCGCCGCCGACCGCATCCAGGATGTCCTTGCCGCGCTCGAGCCAAGTCTTGGGCCGCGACAAGATCTCGAGCATCTCGCGCTCGCTCGCCTGAGCCTTCTTCTGGAGCGACTTGAACGAGTCGTAGGTGTCGTCGGTCCTGTTATAGCGGAAGAGGAAGGCGACGAGGGCGTAGTCCCTGACGCGGACGACCTCGCGGTTGAAGCTGCCGTCCGCGAAGTAGCCGACTTCCTTCATGGCCTGCTCGAAGTCGAGCTTGACTACCGGGTCCTCGATCGCGAAGGCGTACTTGCCGTCCTCGTGCGATACCTTCGTGCCCTCGCGGGCGAATATCTCTTCGATGAGCCGGCGGACGTTGGCCGCCATGTCGTCGGAGCGGTACTTGTAGCGTATGTCGACGAGGTAGCCCTTGAGCCTGGATTCGTTGATGCCGAGGGAGTTGGCGAGCGCTCGGTTATTGGAATCGTCGACGAGGCCCGCTTCCCGCAGGCAATGGAGGAGGAGGCATTCGAGGTCGCGCTTGCCGATCGTCCCGAAGGGAACCTTACAGTACTCGGCGAAGAAGAGGTCGAAGAACCTCTCCTTCGCCGAGCCTGACGGGCCGTCGCGCAGCCTCATCCGAGGGCTACTCGGCCTTCTTTCCGAGCTTGTCCGACAGCCAGATGATCAGGAAGAAGACGGTGAGGGTGGCGAAGACGCCGATGAGGCCGCCGGCGGTAACGGCGAGGGCCTGCATCGTGGTGCTCTGCGACTGAAGGTTGGTTATCAGGGTTTCCATTGCGCCCTCCTTACTTCACCAGGAGCGGGACCAGGGCGAGGACCATGCCGCCCGCGATCACCGACCCGACCTGACCGGACACGTTGGAGCCGATCGCCTGCATCAGGATGATGTTTCCCTTCTCCTCGTCGTTCGCGATCTTCTGGATGACGCGCGCGGACATCGGGAAGGCCGAGATGCCGCAGGCGCCGACCATCGGATTAATCTTCTTGCCCTTCGGCAGGAAGACGTTGACGAGCTTGGCGAAGAGGACGCCGCCCGCCGTGTCGAAGATGAAGGCCACGAGGCCCATGCCCAGGATCATCAGCGTCTGCCAATTGAGGAAGGCCTCGGCGGTCATGCTCGATCCGATGGTGATGCCGAGGAGGAGGGTCACGAGATAGGCGAGCTCATTCTGAGCCGTCTGCGAGAGCCGCTCGAGGACGCCGCACTCGCGGATCAGGTTGCCGAACATGAGGGAGCCGATAAGCGGCACCGAGATCGGCGCCACGAAGCCGGCGACGGCGGTGACGATGATCGGGAACATGATCTTGAGCCACTTGGGCACGCTGGCCTCGTGGTACTGCATGTGAATGCGGCGCTCGCGCTTGGTGGTCAGGAGCTTGATGACCGGCGGCTGGATGAGGGGCACGAGGGACATGTACGAGTAGGCCGCGACCGAGATCGGTCCCAGGTACTTCTGCGCGAATTTCGACGCGACGAAGATCGCGGTCGGGCCGTCGGCCGCGCCGATGATGCCGATGCTCGCCGCGGTCTTGAGGTCGAAGCCCAGGAGGGTCGCGACGATCATCGTCGCGAAGATGCCGAACTGGGCCGCGGCGCCGAAGAAGATCATAATCGGGTTTTTAAACAGGGGCCCGAAATCGATCATCGCGCCGACCGCGACGAAGATCAGGAGAGGGAAGAGCTCCGTCGAGATTCCCGCGTCGAAGAGGATCTTGAGGAATCCGGGCGTGCCATCGTAGCTGAGGACCGACGCGAGGGGCAGGTTGACCAGGATCGCGCCGAAGCCGATGGGCAAAAGGAGCATGGGCTCGTACTCTTTCTTGATGGCCAGCCAGATGAGCGCGAGGCCGACGGCGTACATCACCGCGTTCTGCCAGGTGACGGACGTGAAGCCGATGAGCAGGTCTTGCATAGTTGTTGTTTCTCCGTTCGAGCTCGAGAGCGAGTATATTCTAAGGGCCGCGTCCTCGACGAGGCGCCGCGGCCCTGGAAATCAGCTTCTGGCGGCCGGGATCCGGACGGCCCTGACCTTCAGGTCCCGCCGGCCCGAGGAAAGCTCTTCCCAGCCGGCCTCCTTCCCATCCGCGAAGAAGGCGAAGGAGAGTCGTCCCGCGCCGTCGAAGGAAGGCACGACGACAGCGCGCAGGCCGTCGCCCATGAGCACGTACGCGGACTCGGGGTTCGCGGCCAGGTCGATGTAGAGCGCGGCGCGCGCGGCCGCGAGCGAAATGCCCTTGCCTGCCTCGTAGCGGGGGAATTCACCGTAGGCCTTGAATCCGGGGTCGCCCTTGTCGTCGCCGAAGGAGACGGCCGCGTCTGGCTGAAGGCTGATCTCGCGCGCGCCGATCTCGCCGGCCTGGGCGAGCTCGAGCGAAAGGGCGTCCGGCGTGGCCGCGCGCTCGGCGACGGCCGCGATCCTGCCGGCCCGCGTCGTCGCCTTCGCGGAGGCTCCGGACTGCGCGGCGCCGGCGACGGCCGGGGCCGAGGCGAGCGCCGTCCGCGTACCGCTCGCGGCCGGAACGGCCTGCGGGGCTTGGGCGGGAGCCGCGGCCTCGGGCTGCCTGAGCTCGGCCAGGAGGCCGGCGGAGGCGCCCTCGGCGTCCGGCTTATAGACACTAGACCAATCGAAGGACCGCTTGGTCATGTCGACGATGTCGGCGAAGGGAAGGATGATGATGCGGTACAACATCCCCTCGAAATAGAGCCCCTTCTTGACGACCGCGCCGTACATGACGACGTCGCCCCTCGTGCCCGAGCCCTGCGACTGCGGGTAGAGGCGAAGGTAGCAGGAAGGATCGTCCTCGAGGAGTATCTTGGCCTGGACCATGTAGCCCTTGGCGTTGCTGCGCTGGATATAGCACGAGCCCATGGTCGGCGAATCGCCCGAGCCGTTGACGAACTCGATGAGGAAGTCGTCCGAGCGCTTGACCGCGCGGACGGTGACCGGGCCTGAGCGCGACTGGAGCGCCTTCTCGCCGTAGGCGAGCGCGAGCTCCCGAGGCGCGCCGATGATGCTCGAGAAGAGCTTGGCCCGCAGATCCGCGTTGTCGGGGAATTTCGCGGAGAAGAAGTCGTCGAGAGAAGAAGGCTCCTGGGCCGCCGCCGCGGGCGCGATGCACAGTGATGCGCACAACGCGATGAGCGCGACGATTACGGCCGACGGCTTTTTCCTCTGATCGGTCAAATCCCTCTCCACTTGATCGCCTTATGGCGAGTTTTACACGGATAATTATCGGAACATCGACAGCATTTGCAGTATATCACGTTCGAATAATTTCTTGCCAGGCCTCGTCAAGAACTTTTTTCGGATTCGCGTGACGCGGCGGATTCCCGATAGTGCCTGATAGGATGGCACAATACGAGCACAACCTATAGTAGCCGCGGACGGGACTTACCCAAGGTATCCCGCCATGCTAGATTCCGGCATATGCCGAAGTCGCAGATTGTGGCCGTAGGACTTTCAGGCGGAGTCGACTCCTCGGTAGCCGCCGTCACCCTCCTCGAGCGCGGCTATCGCGTCATAGGCCTGACGATGAGCACGGGAAACCTCGGCCTGAAACTGCCTGAAGAGCTCGGCCCAGGGGCGCGAGGGGCTTGCGTCGGTCCCGGCGAGGAAGAGGACATCGCCGCCTGCGAGCGGCTCTGCCGGAGCCTCGGGATCGAGTACCGGACGATCGACGCCTCCGAGGAGTTCAAGCGGCAGGTTCTCGGGTACTTTATGGAAGAATATCGCGCGGGACGCACGCCGAATCCCTGCGTCGTCTGCAACAGCGAGCTCAAATTCAAGCTCCTGGTCGAGCGGGGGCGTGCCCTCGGGCTCGATTTCGACCTCTTCGCGACCGGCCATTACGCCCGCATCGAATCGCGAGACGGGGCCGCGCGGCTGCGCGCCGCGGCCTATGCGGCCAAGGACCAGAGTTACTTCCTGTACAGGCTCGGTCCGGAGATCCTCTCGCGGACGATCTTCCCCCTCGGCGAGATGAGGAAGGACGAGGTGAGGGCCGCCGCGCGCAAGCTGGGGCTCGAGGCCGCCGACAAGCCCGACAGCCAGGACTTCATCGCGGGGGGCGATTTCTCTCCGGTGTTCGCCGACGCCCCTCCCCCACCCGGCGACATCGTCGACCGCGAGGGTCGCGTGCTCGGCCGGCACCGCGGCCTCCCCTACTACACCATCGGCCAGCGGCGCGGGCTCGGCATCGGGGCCGCGTTGGGCGACGGCGGCGAGGCGCAGCCCCTCTACGTGCTGTCCCTCGACGCGGCGGCTAATCGCGTGGTCGTCGGCCCGAACGACGGGCTCTTCGCGGAGGGCCTGGTCGCCTCGGACTTCCGATCGTACTGCGGGGCGGGAGACGCGCCGCGCCGCGCACTCGCGAAGATCAGGCAGAACCACCGGCCAACGCCCTGCTCCTTCGCGCCCGGGCCTGAGGGGACCTGCCGCGTGGACTTCGACGAGGCGCAGCGGGCGATCGCCCCCGGCCAGTCCGTCGTCCTCTACGATGACGAGGGCTACGTGCTGGGCGGGGGCGTCATCGAGCGCGCGACCTAGCGCTTGTACTGGACGATCAGCGCGTTAGCCCAGCTATAGCTGCCCGCGACCGTGACGCCGTCGGCGAACTGATAAGCGCTGGTACCGTACATGTTGCCGACGGCGTATACGGTGCCGCTCGCGCCGATCGCAAGATTATCGAAATGGGAATTATTGGGTCCGACCGAAGGCGCCGCAGCCCACGCGACAGAACCTGTCGGGCCGAGCTTCGCGAGGAATGCGTTGCTCGACGCGCTGCAGGCGGGCAGGGTGATCGAGCCGTCGAGCGTACAGGCGCCGCCGCCCGTCAGGGTTCCGGTCACGTAGATATTCCCTTCGGAATCGAGCGCGAGATCGCTTCCGCCGATCGAATTCGTGGCGGCCGGCGCCTTCGCCAGTATTGCGGTGCCCGCGTCGTCGTACTTCACGACGCAGAACGATCCGCCGGCGCCGCCCGAGGCGGACACTCCAGTCGCGAACTCGGTTGTGCTGCCGTAAGAAATTCCAGTGAGGGCGTAGAGGTACCCGCTCGAGTCGACGGCGACGGAGGAAAAAGCACTACTCGTGGTCCCGCTCGAGATCGGGGTCGCGGCCCAGATCGCGCTGCCTCCGGAGCCGTACTTGACGAGGACGGGCGTAGAGCCGGAAACAAGACCGGTCGCGGTCGCGCTCCCGCCGAAATCGAATTCCTCCTCTCCGTTGATCTCGCCCCCACAATAGACGTAACCGTCATCGTCGACGCAGGCACTGAAGAAGTCCGACTCGTCGTCGCCCGATGACGTCGAGTTCGCCCAGATTGCCCTGCCGTCCGTCATGCTGTACTTTACGACGACTGCGCTATATGAAGAGTCGTACGACCCGATGGCGGTCGCGGTACCGTAGCTGTTGCCGAAGGTATAGTCCGTCGTCGAGCCGTAGATCTTTCCAACGGCGTAGAGCGTATCCGCGTCCGTCAGCGCGAGCGAGAAGAATATACCGTAGGCCGAACCCGTGCTCGTCGTACTGCAGCTGAGGGCAGTTCCCGATGCGTTGTACGCGACGATGACCGGCGCGTACGTATTGCTATACGGAACGGTCGCCGCGACGGAGGTCCCGAAGGTATAGGTGCTCGTGTCGCCGATGTTGCCGACGACGTAAATGCGCCCGTTCGAGGCGACGGCTACGTCATAGAAGATCGATGAGCCGTCCCCGCTGGTCGGAGTCCTCGCCCAGAGGGCCTTGCCGCTCGAGTCGTACTTCACGATGACGGCATTGTTCGAATCCGAGGATCCCGTCACGGTGACGCCATTCCCGAAGCTGAAATCGCCCTTCGTACTGACATAGCCGACGGCATAGACGTTCCCGCTCGAGTCGATCGCCGTGGAATTGAATACCGAGGTAGCAGTGCTCGCATCCACCGACCTCGCCCAGAGCGCAGTCCCGGGACTCGGGTCGTCGCTCGAGTCGCCCGAACTCGACGAGCAGCCGAAGAAGGCGATCGACGCAACGCAGATCGCAAGCAGCAAGAATAGCTTTCTCATGCTTTTCTCCTTAACGTCGAGCGAGCAGGGATTGGCCGTCCCGCCCTTTCGTGATTTTTCTGGTAAGAAAATACACTGCGCCCGATGAACTCTCCGTGTGATGTGGATCGGGAAAGGACCAATCGCGTTCGGTATCGGGCCAGATCGCGCTTCTCAGGCACACCGGCCCTCGTTGACCCGCGGACCGCGAACCTGTATCCTTTATTCGTGATCCGATAGAAAGACCGGGGGTGCATCGGTCTCGACCCGAGCGGTCCGGATCGCGGGTTGCAGGTGGAGCCGCCGATCTCCTGATTCGGCAAACCTTTAGTTGCCGACAACGACAACTACGCTCTCGCTGCGTAAGTAGCGTAAGCCGAGTCCGCGGTCGCGCCGCCTCGAGCGTCCGCAGGGCTCGTAACTAACCGGGGCTCGCTCCGTTTCCGGCTCGGAGGGAACGGGGGACTCATTCCGGGATACGGGAGGGAAGGCGCGCAGGTCCGCTGCCCCCTCCTCGACAACTCGATAGGCCCGATAAACCTGTAGACGCCCGCGGTACGCGCCCGGGGACGGGGGTTCAACTCCCCCCACCTCCAGAAACGAAAAGGCCACTCCTTCCTGGGGTGGCCTTTTCGTTTAGCTAAGGAGGCGGGGGGAGTTGAACGGGTCCGAGCGCCGAGCGGAGCGACAACTCCTCGTGTCACCCGGGGGTAATTTGTCATGTCGCCTGACAGGCTCTGTCTCCTGCTGACAAAGATTTTTTTATAGCCAGCGAATGCACTGAACGTGCATGGCTCATTTTCTCTTCCGAAGTTGGCCCACAGCGTCCGCCGAAGAGTGTTTTTATTGACAGGACTGTCGGGATAAAGTAACCTGCACAGGACGCAGAGTGGGGCGATGGATGGATTCGTTCAAGGTTTTCGAGATTAAAAAAAGCGTCTACGACAGCAACGATCGCGAAGCCGAGGCGCTTCGCGGCGAGCTCAGGCGGCGCGGCCTTTTCCTCCTTAACCTTATGTCCTCGCCCGGCTCGGGCAAGACCACGACACTGCTCCGCACCATCGAGGCGCTCAAGAGCGAGCTCGCGATCGGCGTGATGGAGGCCGACATCGACTCGGACGTGGACGCTCGGGCAGTGGCGCGGGCCGGTGCCAAGACCATCCAGCTGCACACGGGGGGCATGTGCCACCTCGACGCGGGCATGACGAGGCAGGGCCTGGACGCGCTGGGCGCTGCAGACCTCGACTGCGTGATCCTCGAGAACGTCGGCAACCTCATCTGCACGGCGGACTTCGACACCGGCTCCTCGCGCAGCGCGATGATCCTCTCGGTGCCGGAGGGGGACGACAAGCCCCTCAAGTACCCGCGCATGTTCGAGGTTGTCGATGCCGTCCTGGTGAACAAGATCGACGCGATCTCGTACTTCGATTTCAACATGGGCCTATTCGAGGAACGCGTCAGGCGACTTAATCAGAAGGCGGCGATCATGCCGATCTCGGCCAAGACGGGCGAGGGAGTCGATGCGTGGGTTGATTGGCTGCGCGTCGAGGCGAAGCGCTGGAAAGACGGCGAACCGGCCCGACTATGAGCTTTGGCTCAAGGTGAAGAGGTAGCGATATGGAAGCGGAAAAGGCCACGACGACGGAGCAAGGCGAGCCGAGGAAGCTCATCCTCAAGCTGGGGCAGAAGATCACCGACCGTATCGGGCACAAGGTGGCGGTCGACGACCCGGAATACTGGGGGCTCGCCTGCGTCGTGACCGACGAGATGGCCGAGGTCGCGCTGAAGATGAAGGTACGCGCGCCCGTGACCATCGACCAGATCGCGAAGGCGACGGGAAAGGGCAAAGAGTACCTCGAAGGCCTCCTGCAGAAGATGGCCGTCGTCGGACTCATCGAGTACAACTGGGAGAATCCCCGACGCGAGAAGCAGTACGCCCTTCCGATGTTCGTCCCCGGCAGCGCCGAGTTCACGAACATGAACGAAAAGCAGCTGGCGGAACATCCTGAGCTCGCGCGGTTCTTCGAGCGTATGTCCAGGCTGCCCCTCGAGAAGGTCACTCCCATGGTCCCGCCGGGAGGCGCCGGGATCGGCATGCACGTCATCCCGGTGGAGAAGGCGATCTCCGCGGAGAACCAGTCGGTGGATATCGAGCGCATCTCCTACTGGCTCAAGAAGTACGACGGAAAATACTCGCTGGGCGCCTGTTCCTGCCGCGCATCGCGGAGGGTGCAGGGCGAGAACACCGGCGACGATCCGGGCGACTGGTGCATCGGCGTGGGCGACATGGCCGACTACTGCGTCGAGACGGGGAAGGGACACTATGCGACCTACGATGAGGTGATGGCAACGCTGAAGCAGGCGGAGGAGAATGGCTTCGTCCACCAGATCACTAACATCGACGGCTCGGACAAGATTTTCGCAATCTGCAACTGCAACGTGGGCGTCTGCTACGCTCTCAGGACGTCGCAGCTTTTCAATACGCCCAACATGTCCCGATCGGCCTATGTCGCAAAGGTCGAGTCGAAGGACTGCGTCGCCTGCGGCAGGTGTGTAGAGCACTGCCCAGCTGGCGCGGTGAAGCTCGGCCAGAAGCTCTGCACGAAGGACGGGCCGGTTCAGTACCCGCAGCACGAGCTTCCCGACGCGACCAAGTGGGGCCCGGGAAAGTGGGATGAGGACTATCGCGACAACAACAGGATCAACTGCTACGACACGGGCACCTCGCCCTGCAAGACCGCCTGCCCCGCGCACATCGCGGTCCAGGGCTACATCAAGATGGCGGCCCAGGGGCGGTACGCCGACGCGCTCGCCCTCATCAAGAGGGAGAACCCGTTCCCGGCGATCTGCGGGCGCGTCTGCAACCGCAGGTGCGAGGAGGCCTGCACGCGGGGGACCATCGATCAAGCGGTCGCCATCGACGAGGTGAAGAAGTTCATCGCGCAGAGAGATCTCGACGCGGCGACTCGGTACGTGCCGCCCGTCGTTCGGCCCTCCAGGCGCGCCTACGACGACAAGATCGCCATCGTCGGCGCGGGCCCGGCGGGGCTCTCGTGCGCCTTCTTCCTCGCGGAGAAGGGATATAGACCCACCGTGTTTGAGAAGAACGAGCTTCCCGGCGGCATGCTGGTCTACGGCATTCCTTCATTCAAGCTCGAGAAGGACGTGGTCGCAGCCGAGATCGATGTCCTCAGGCAGATGGGCGTGGAGATAAAGTGCGGCGTCGAGGTCGGCGCGGACGTCACGCTGGACGGGCTGCGCGCTCAAGGCTACAAAGCCTTCTATGTCGCGATCGGATGCCAGGGCGGCCAGAAGGCCAAGGTCCCGGGAGAGGACGCCGAGGGCGTCACGACCGCGGTCGACTTCCTGCGCGCGGTCTGCGCGGACGAGTCGTACAGAGTGTCCGGAAGGACAGTAGTCATCGGAGGCGGCAACGTCGCCATCGACGTGGCGCGGAGCGCGGCGCGATGCGGCTCCGATCAGGTCTCCATGTTCTGCCTCGAAGGCCGCGACATCATGCCGGCCTCGAAAGAGGAGATCGCGGAGGCAGAGGCGGATGGTATTACGATTACTTGTGGCTGGGGCCCCAAGGAGATAGCGTCCGAGGGAGGGAAGGTTTCGGGCATCGTCCTTAAAAGGTGCGTTTCCGTCTTCGACGAGGCGAAACATTTCAGCCCGAAATACGACGAGGCCGAAACCATCACCGTCCCCTGCGAGAACGTGATCATGAGCATCGGGCAGAGCATCGCCTGGGGCGGCCTCCTCGATGGCTCCAAGGTGAAGCTCGGAAGGGGCAATGGCGCCGTCGCCGACGCGTTGACCTATCAGACGGACGAGAACGATGTCTTCGTCGGGGGCGATGTGTACACCGGCCCGAAGTTCGCGATCGACGCGATAGCGGCCGGCAAGGAGGGCGCCCTTTCGATCCACCGCTACGTCCACCCCGGCAACAGCCTCACGATCGGGCGGAACAGGCGAAAGTTCATCGAGCTCGACAAAGACGACATCGTCGTCGAAGGCTACGATACCTCGTCCCGCCAGGTCCCTGGCCTCGACTCGAGCATCGACCGGCGCTCGTCGTTCAGGGACGCTCGGAAGGTGTTCACGGAAGAGCAGGTCGCGGCCGAAACCGCCCGCTGCCTGGGCTGCGGGGCCTCGGTGGTGGATCCCAACAAGTGCCTGGGTTGCGGCGTCTGCACGACCAAGTGCGAGTTCGACGCGATCCACCTCGAGAGGCTCCATCCGGAAGCGAGCACGATGGTCAAGAGCGAGGACAAGATGAAGGCCATTCTGCCGTATATGCTCAAGCGCGCGATAAAGATCAAGTTCGGGAAGAAAAGCGCGCGCCAGACGCCTCGCTAGGGCATTCGCCAGGCGCGGCTCGGCTGGCGGCTCAAAGGATCGGGCCTTGCACGAATTAGGCATCGTCTTTCGCATCATCGAGCAAGTGGAGGAGGTCTGCGCGGAGAACGAGCTACACTCCGTCGCCTCGGTCACGCTCGAAGTGGGCGAAGTGTCGACCGTCGTCGGTTCGTACTTGACGGACTGCTGGAGCTGGGCGGTTCAGAAGACCCAAGCGCTGAAAGGCGCCGAGCTGAAGATCGAGGGCGTACCGGCCTTCACTATCTGCAACGATTGCGGAAAGAGCTATCGTACGGTCGAATACGGCCGCACCTGCCCTTTCTGCTCGAGCGAAAGAACGCGCCTAGTGAGCGGGAACGAAGTGATAATCAAGGAAATCGAGGCGCGCTAGCCGCAGGCCTTCATCGCTTCGATCGCAGTCCGTCGATGAGCAGATTGATGTCGCGTATCGTGTTCTCAAGAGAGATGTTGTCGTATAGGGCGCCGTGCACCGTCGCAGCCTCTATGAACGCGAAGAGGGTGAAGGCCATGGACTTCGTGTCCATCTCGCGCAGCTTGCCCGACGCGACGGCCTCGGCCAGGATGGCTTCGAGCTCGCCTCGGAGGATGCGCACGTGCTCCTGCACGTCGAAGCTGATGTCCTTCTGCTCGCGGTGCGGGTGGAGGAGGAAGTCGAGCACGAGGATCATCCGATCCTTGTCGCGGATGGCCACCTCGTCGAGGAAGCGCATGAAGCGCAAGAGCCTGTCCACCGCGTCCATGCTCCTGTCCGCCCACAAGAGCTCGGCCTCCCCGTCGAGGCGGGCGAAGGTCTCGGCCAGGGTGAACTCGACGAGCTCGCCTATGTTGCGGAAATACTGGTAAAGCGTTGTGCGCCCGAGGCCGCAGGAGTCGGCGACCTTCCCGAGATTCGCCTCGAGGATGCCGTCCCGCGCGAGGACCGAGGCGGCCTTGGCAGCGATCTCGCGTCGCCTGGCGTCGTAGTCGATTATTTTCGGCATGGCTTTCCTGCGGGCGATTATACGGAAAAGAGAAGGCCCTGGGCAGGGGCTGATCCCCATCCAGGGCCTTATGCACGGCGACGTCGAGACGGCGTCCGCCGCCCTGGTCAATCGGCGAGAGCTTTCACCTTCCGATAGCTCGGGTTGTCGACGTAGAGCTCGCTCGCATAGGGGTTGCGCCTGGTCTTGGCGACCTTGTAGATCATGTAGGCGACGACGACCACGTTGGAGGCGAGGGCGAGGAGGCTGACGATGAAGAGGATCGTCGGGTTGTTCGTCGACTTCACCGTGAAGACGCTCGAGTCGAGGAACTGCGGGCAGGTCTGGGCGAACATGCACCAGATCGCGAGGGTCTGGGCGCGGTGCTGGAGCCATGCGCCCTTGCCCACCGTGAAGGCGCAGATCGTCGGCGCGACGAGGAGGGCGAGGCCCGCGTAATAGGAATGGTGGGGAATGCAGTTGTAGGTATAGGCGAAGTTCCAGAGATCGTAGGCTATGATCCAGAACCAGAGCATGTCGGGCCAGAGCATGTCCTTCGAGCCATCATGCTTTGTCTGCTTGCGCACGGTGATGCCGAACCAACCGGTGATCGTGACGATGTTGAGGATGCCGGCGATGCCGTTCATGTAGTTCCAAGAGCCGCCGAGCAGATCCTGGACCTGGTTGTTCTCGACGAGATGAGTGGCGATGCCCTGGGCATTGGCGTAGAGCGAGCCCACCTGGAAGTCGCGCATCACCGCCTCGAAGATGTTGACGGCGAGAATGAAGGGCGGGAAGCAGAGGGCGACCTTGTTGTCGGCGAGCCTCCACGTCGTGCCGTCCTTGCGCTTGCCCTCGAGGTGGCGGATCAGCCAGAAGCCGATACAGCCCGCGTCCGATGAGTAGACTTTGGCGAGGTGGAACCAGTCCATGTACGCCGTGTCCTTGAGGACGGTGAGCCAGAGGACGGTGAGGAAGGCGGGCAGCACGACGAACATGCAGAAGCCGACCCACTTGAATCTGCGCCCGAGCTCGTTGAAGCCGAAGAGGAGTCCGAAGACGGCGAGCCAGACGAGAAGTCCCAGGATGGTGCTTATCCCTTCGCTGAAGACGTACATACAAACTCCTTCACAACGGTATTCTGCGACCAACCGCGTTTGGCCGGCGTTCCAGTTGTAGAGAGGATACGGATTTGCAGATTATCACCGACAGTTATGTCGGTCAAGTATTATCGATTGAGCTTGGTCTAGAAGGCAATGAAATCCGAAGAGCTCTAGATACTATGGGAATCCAGTGCCTGGTAAATGGTCATAACTCGAATTTGCCGTGTAGCAAATATGACTGCCCAACTCCACAATATGTATTTCTTTCGGTTCGTTGCGTCATAGAGAAAATCAAGTTCACCGACCTCCCACCTCCCTACAGCCCCCGCAGCCACTCCAGGCAAAGCCCCATCCACGTGGCGACGTGGGGATCCGGCGGAGTGCCGCCCTCGTCGGTCTCGGGCGTGGCCAAGGAGAGGCCATGCGCCCCTCTGGGATACACGTGGAGCTCGAAAGGCCTGCCCTTCGAGCGCAAGGCCTGGGCGAAGAGAAGGCTGTTCTCCAGCGGCACGCTCTCGTCGTCGAACGTGTGCCAGAGGAACGTCGGAGGGGTCTTCTCGTCCACGCGGAGCTCGAGCGATGCGCGCTTACGGAGCTCGGGCCCTGCCTCGGGCCCCAAGAGGCGCTCGAATGAGCCGCGATGCGCGAACTCGCCCGAGCTGATCACCGGATAGCAGAGGATAAGCGCGCTCGGCCTCTCCTGGACATAGCATTCCTCCCATCGCACGCCGAGGCTCGCGGCAAGGTGAGCGCCGGCCGAGAAGCCGCAAGCCGCCACCCTGTCGGGCCTGAGCTTCCATTCCTCCGCCCGATCGCGGATGAGGGCCAGGGCGCGGGCCGCGTCGAGCAGGGGCTGGGGATGCCGCCTGGGATCGACGCTGTAGCGCAGGACGAAGGCATGATAGCCGGCGGCGTTGAATTGCAGCGCGACCGGCTCGGCCTCCCGCGGTGAGATGCACCTGTAGCCGCCGCCCGGGCAGATGAGGACCGCGTCCCTCGTTCTCGTTCCGTCCAGTACATAGGCGTCCAACGTGGGGCGGAAGCCGTCCTCGGCCTCGCCTCGATACTCGCCCTGTCCCCATAGCTCGATCGTCGCGCTTTTCATCGGCTCGATATCTCCCGCGAACACGATAGCTCGAACCGGGGGAAGCGTACCACAGCAGCCGACAGTCTCCGTGCAGGCTCCGACGTTCTCGCAGGGCGCGTATGCGTTACTGCTGCTATTCCGACTCGGTCTTCGCGACGCGCTTTCCGATCCAGGCGGCGATCGATATCCGCTTCGGCAAGGCCCTTCTCCCCTCGCCCTTCGCCGGTAGGTATGCCGCGAGTTTCGTCGTCAGGATCCTGTCCGCGATCTCGGCGGCGTCGACGACCAGCCCTTCGCAGTTGAGCTTGTGCTCCGCGGAGCCCCAGGCGAAGGATTTCGTCAGCGCGCGGCAGCAGAGCGCCTTGTGCTTGGCGCGGAATTCGTCGTGGAGCCTCTTCGCGGCCTGGAAGGCGAGCTGCTCCGACTCGAGCGCCCGAAGCCTTCCAGCCACGAGGCTCAAGACCATCACGCAGCCCGTTACCGCGCCGCAGGAGCAGCCCGACTCGCCCAGGCCCGCTCCGAAACCCGTCGCGATGCGCAGCGCCTGCTCGGGGAGCCCCAGACCGTAGACCTCATTGAAGGCCTTCAATATCGCCTCCGAGCAGAAGAGACCGTTCCTGAAGTACTTCAGTGACAATTCGACGGCGGCGGGGCGTCCGGCCTCGATCCCGCGCGCCGCCTCGCTCGAAGTCTCCGCTTGCGTGATGCCCTCTCGATCAAGGTCCTCGAACAACCAAGTCGACAGGTATCGCTCGCCCGAGTCCGGGAGTATCACGAGGACGCGTTGGCCGGCATGCTCGGGGCGCTTCGCGACCTGCAGCGCGGCCCAGAGCGCGGCGCCGGACGAGATGCCGACGAGTATTCCCTCCTCGCTGGCGAGCCTCCTCGCGGTCTCCCCCGCCTCCTCCTCTCGAACGGGAACGATCTCGTCGATGAGCTCCATATCCAGGATATCGGGGACGAAGCCCGCGCCGATGCCTTGGAGCCTGTGGGGCGCTACGAGCCCTCCCGAGAGCACGGGGGACTTGAAAGGCTCGACCGCCACGATCTTGAGCCCCGGAATGCGCTCGCGGAGCGCCGAGCCCACGCCGGTGAGCGTCCCTCCCGTGCCTACGCCCGCCACGAGCACGTCGACCTGGCCTTCCGTATCGAGCAGAATTTCTTGCGCCGTCGTGCGGCGATGCATCTCAGGGTTAGCGGGGTTCTTGAACTGGTCCGGTATGAAAGCCCCGGGAATGCTCGCCGCGAGCCGACGGGCCTCGGCGATCGCTCCTTCCATCCCGTCGAAGGCGGGCGTCAGCACGACCTCCGCTCCTAATATGCGGAGCAGCTTGCGGCGCTCGAGGCTCATCGTCTCCGGCATCGTGAGGATGAGCTTGTAGCCCCGCACGGCCGCAACGAAGGCGAGCCCGATGCCCGTATTTCCGCTCGTCGGTTCGATGATGACGGCTCCCGCCTTCAAGAGACCTTTTTTCTCGGCATCAACGATCATCGCGTAGCCGACGCGATCCTTGACGCTCGAAAGCGGATTAGCTGACTCGAGCTTGGCGACGACCTCGGCCTTTCCTTCCTTATTCAGCGCATTGATACGCACTAAGGGTGTGTTTCCGATGAGGGCGGTAATGTCCGGCGCAATATTCATGGGCAGCATCATATCGTGTCAAAGAAATCAATGAAAGACTATTTGGACCGGTTTTGTTGTTTTTATGCTCAGGAACACTTGACATGACTTCTCCTAATAACTACTATTCGGACCTAGTTTGTCGTATATGACATGCGACAGATCCCAAAGAGGAGGAGTCAGACATGCAGTTGACCAGGTCAAGGAGAAGCAGGATTGCCGCGATAACGGTATTCGGCCTTTTACTCGGATTTTTCTCGTACGCGGAAACGAAGTCCTCGCTCGACGAGTACTTCAAGTCGACGGATTGGGTGGCCCAGCACGCGAAGGAGATCGTCATCGTCGACACGCGCCCCTCGGGCGACTACTCCAAGGGCCATATCCCGGGCGCGATCAGCATCCCGCGCGATCAATTCTTCTTCGGAAGGAAGCAGGTCGACGGAAAGCAGATCAAGTACGATATCCCGACTCAGGCCGAGCTCATCGACATACTGACGGGCGCGGGAATCACTCCTGACACGGCGGTCGTGGCCTACGACAACGACCTGTCCTCGTACGGCGGGCGCTTCCCCTGGGTCTTGCGAAGCTACGGCCACGAGAAGGCCTACGCCATCGACGGCGGCATCGACAAGTGGAAGGACGCCGACGGCCGTCCGCTCGAAAAGGCGGCCGTAGTCCCGACGCCTGCTTCGAAGCCGTACAAGATCGCGTCGCTCGGGAAGTACCGGGCGACGAAGGCCGACGTAGCCGCCGTCATCGACACCGCGCGCGGCAATGCCACGAAGGCCGGCTACGTCCTTTCGGATATCCGCACTCCCGGCGAGTACGACGGCTCGACGCTCTTCGACAAGAGCGACGGCGCCCGCCCCGGCCACATCCCCTACGCCGTGTTCTCCGACTACAACACCTTCGCCTACACGAACTACCTCGACGCGAAGGGAAAGCCGGTAAAGAGCTCCTTCCAGTCGGATCACAACGTCCAGGTCCTCAAGAAGGCCGAGGACCTGAAGGCGGCCTTCGCGGCAAAGGGCATCACGCCCGACAAGATCATCATCAACTATTGCGAGGGCGGCTTCCGGTCGGGCGTCTACACCCTGATACTCCTCGGGCTCGGCTATCCGAGCGTCTCGAACTACGACGGCTCGTGGAACGAGTGGAGCAAGCAGGGCGACCTGTATCCCGTCTCCAGGATCGCGGGAAAGTAAACCGGCTCAGGCAAAGCGGGAAAGGGGGCGGCGATGAAGATTCAAAAAAAGCAGGCGACGATCATCCGCATCGTCGTCTCCCTCTCCCTTCTCGCCGTACTGGCCGCGTTGGCCGACACCCGATCGATCGCGGCCTCTCTCGCGGCTTTCAGATGGCCGTGGCTCGCTCCGGTCCTGGCCTTGATCGTCGGGGCCGTGCTCGCGAGCGCGGTCAAATGGGGCCTCATCCTGCGCGCTCAGGGCGCGGGCGCGGGCCTCTATGAACTGTTCCGCATCTACTCGATCGGCTTCTTCTTCAACAACTTCCTGCCGTCGAGCGTCGGCGGAGACGGCGCCCGCGTCCTCTACCTCGGCAAGAGGAACGGCAAGACCGCGGCTGCTGCGGCCTCGGTCGTCGCCGAGCGGGCCATGGCCGCCGTGACGCTCGCCCTCGTGGGAGGCGTCGCCGCCTGCTTCTCCGCGAAGGCCTCGCCGCTGGCATGGCCCGCCTTCGGACTCACGCTCCTCGCGGGGGCGGCCGCGACGGCTCTCGTCGTCGGAGGGCGGGTCCCCGGATTCGTAAGGCGGAGCGAGGGGCGAGCGGCCAAGGCCGCGAAGTCCTTCGCCGAGGCGGGCGCGCTCATGAGGAGGCGTCCCGACCTCCTTCTCGCGAGCGGTCTCGTCTCCGCCTTGTTCCAAGTCATCGTCGCCGCGGTGAACATGGCGGTGCTCGCGGGACTCGGCGCTGCATCGATCGGATTCGTCGACCTGTGCTACGTCGTCAGCGCCGCCTCGATCCTCGCGATGATCCCCGTCGGCGTCAACGGCTACGGCCTTCGAGAGGGAGCCTACGCCTTCCTCCTCGCCCCCTACGGACTCTCCGCCGCGACGAGCGTCTCGGCCTCCGTGATATTCGCGCTCTGCGTGAGCGCGTATAGCCTGCTCGGCGCGGCCTTCTGGCTCGCGGACTCTCGAGAGAAGGACGATGGCGGGCATGCGAGGGGCGCGATCGCCGGAGCGGGCAACGGCCTCGTATCCATTATCATCCCCGTCCTGGACGATCGCGAAGGCCTCGACAGCCTCATCGGCCAGCTGCGACGATACGCCGACTCGAGCAAAGACCGCGATCTCGAGATAGTCGTCAGCGATGGAGGGAGCGCTGACGGGAGCGACGATCTCGCCCTCGAGAGAGGCGCGATCCTCGTGCGCGGAGAAATGGGGCGCGGAGGGCAGCTCGGCCGCGGCGTCGCGGCGTCGCGGGGCTCGATCCTCCTCTTCCTCCACGCCGACAGCTCGATCGGCGACGATCTCGTCCCCGCGCTGCGCGCCGCGATCAGTGCCGGCGCCGAATGGGGCTGCGCCTCCCTGCGCTTCGACGCCCCCGCTCCTTCGCTGCGCCTGATCGCCTGGGGCTCGCGCGCCCGAGCGCGCCTTCTCTCGCTGTGCTTCGGCGATCAAGGCATCTACTGCCTGCGGACGGCATATGAAGAGGTCGGCGGCTTCCCCGACATTCCCCTCATGGAGGACGTCGAGATCTCGCGTCGTCTGAAGCGACGCGCGCGTGCCCGCGTGCTCTCGGCGACGATCGTAACCAGCGCTCGCCGATTCCGGGACGGCGGGGTCTTCCGCGTATTCATGCGGATGAAGGCGATCCAGGCGCTTTACGCGCTCGGCGCGTCGCCCCGTTCCCTGGCGGGAAGGTATCGGGCATGAGGGCCGTCGCCGTGATCATGAGCAAGGCGCCGATCCCGGGCTTTACGAAGACGCGCCTCGCCTCGGGCTTCTCTCCGGTCGAGCGGGCGCTGATCCATAAGGCATGCCTCGCGGACACCGTGAACGCCTGCGTCGACCAGGGCATCAGGACCGAGATCCACTTCACCGGCGGGACGAAAGAGGACTTCGCGAGGCCTCTTCTCGACGCTGACCGCTCCGAGGCCGAAGCCCATCGGGCCATCGGGCGGGCGGCGAGCTTCGTTCCTCAGTCCGAAGGAGACCTGGGAGCGCGCATGCGCGGCGCGTTCGAGCTCGCGCTCGGGGCCTTCGACGCGGCCATAGTCGTCGGGGCGGACATTCCCGGAATAGACGGGGCCATCCTTCGCGACGCGATCGATCGGATCTCGTCGCGCGACCTCGTCCTCGGCCCCGCGCCCGACGGCGGCTACTACCTCATCGCTCTCAAGAAACCGACTCCTCGACTCTTCGACGACATAGTCTGGAGCCGCGATGATGTCGCGCAACGCACGATCGCGAAGGCCGCTGGCCTCGGGCTCTCAGTCGCCATGACGGAGCCTCGACGCGACATCGATACGCCGGATGACGCCCGCGCGTTCCTCGCGGACGCGGAAAGGGACCTCCGACTCAGGCGCGGCCTCGCATGGGAGCGCCTGTCGAAGACGACAAAAAGGAAGGACGCATGAAAAGGACCTGGAAACTTGCTATCGGAATCGGCGCCATCGCGATCGTCGCGGCCGCTTTCTTCCTGATCGCCCCGCTGCGCGTCTTCTCGGAACGGGCCATCAAGGTACTGAGCACGATCGACCCCGGGGCCGTGAAGGACTACATCCTGTCCTTCGGGGCCTGGGCACCGGCGATCTCCTTCGCGCTCATGGTCTTCCAATCGGTACTGGCTCCCCTGCCGGCCTTCCTCCTCACCTTCGCCAACGCGGCCCTCTTCGGCTGGGCGTGGGGCGCCCTCCTCTCCTGGTCGAGCGCGATGGCCGGCGCGGCCCTCTGCTTCGTCATCGCCCGCTTCTACGGGCGAGGGGCCGTCGCCAAGCTCGTCTCCGTGACCGCGCTCGAAGGTGTCGACAGGTTTTTCGAGCGGCACGGAAAATACGCGATACTCATCGCCCGCCTGCTCCCCTTCATCTCGTTCGACATCGTCAGCTACGCCGCGGGCTTGACGCCCATGGGATTCGCGGCTTTCTTCGTCGCGACCGGCCTCGGCCAGCTCCCCGCCACGATCGTGTATTCCTATGCCGGATCGATGCTCGTCGGGGGCGCGAAGACCTTCGTCTACGGATTGTTCATCGTGTTCGCCCTGAGCGCGCTGGCCGTGCTGCTCAAGAAGATCTACTCGGACAGGGCCGCGGCCAAGAAAGAAGCGAAGACATGAGCGGATACTACGACAGCGAAGACCTCGAGGCCTTCCCGAGGATATCGGAGTTCGCGCCCGAGGCGGGCAAGGCCTTCTTCGACTACTATGAGAAGGCCCTCGCGCCGGGGCGGCTCGACGAGCGGACGAAGATCCTCATCGCTCTCGCCGTGGCGCACACGGAGATGTGCCCGTACTGCATCGACTCGTACGCGAACTCCTGCCTTTCCCTGGGAATCGACGCCGACGTCATGCTCGAGGCGATCCACGTCGGCGCGGCCGTCAAGGCCGGATCCTCGCTCGCGCACGCGACGCAGGCGCTGAAGATCGCGCGAAAGAAGGAGATGTAGCCATGCCTTCCGCGGTCGAGAAGGGAGAGGATATCTCAGCCTTCGAGCAAACGATTCCCCGGCCGATCGTAGCGGCGGGGATAGAGGTCCTTCAGGTCAACCTGGGATACCGCTGCAACCTGTCCTGCAAGCATTGCCACGTGAACGGCGGGCCGCGGAACGAGGCGGTGATGCCCCGGAGGATCCTCGAGCGAGTCCTCGAGGTCGCGCGCTCAGGCGAGATCCCCTCCATCGACCTGACGGGCGGCGCGCCCGAGATGAACCCGGACTTCCGCTGGTTCCTCCGCGAGTGCGCGGGCCTCGGGCGGCGCCTTTCTGTGCGGTCGAACCTCGCGATACTCCTCGAGGAGGGCTACCGCGACATCCCCGATCTCTATCGCGAGCTGGGCGTGGAAGTGATCGCATCCCTTCCGGCCGCCCAGAGCTCGAAGTCGGATCGCCAGAGGGGCGAGGGCGTCTTCGATCGAGTAATCGACGTCATGCGACTCCTGAATTCCCTGGGCTATGCTCGACCGGATACGGGGCTCAGGCTGAATCTCGTGCACAATCCGACGGGGGCCTATCTTCCGGGATCTCAGGCGAGCCTCGAGCGCGAATACCACGAGCGGCTGAGATCGGACCATGGCGTTTCCTTCAACGAGCTCTATTGCGTCACGAACATGCCGATCGGCCGCTACAGGGAATTCCTCGAGAGGACGGGAAACTACGAGGAATACATGAGGACGCTCCGCGCGGCCTTCAATCCGGCGGCCCTGGATTCGGCGATGTGCCGGACTACCCTGTCCGTGGGGTGGGACGGCCGCGTGTACGATTGCGACTTCAACCAGATACTCGGCATGGCGGTCGATCATGGAGCGCCGTCGAGCATCATGGACTTCGACATGGCGAAGCTCGCGGGCCGGACCGTCGTGGTCGGCGATCATTGCTTCGGCTGCGCGGCGGGAGCCGGAAGCTCGTGCAGGGGAAGGATAGTATGAGGATCGGAGTCATCGGCGGGTCGGGATTCGACGAGTTCCCGGAGATACGAGAGATCGCTCGACGGGAGATAGGGACGAGGTTCGGGCCCGCGACCGCCTTCGAGGGCGCGTACGCGGGGAAGACGGTGCTCTATGTCAGCCGACACGGGAAGGGCCATCAGACCCTCTCTCATCAGGTCAATCACCGCGCGAACCTGCTCGCCTTGAAGGAACTCGGCGCGGACGCGATCGTCGCGACCACGGTCACGGGCGTGGCTCGGGCCGACCTGCGGCTCGGGGTCCCCATCGTCTTCGACGACCTGTACTTCCCCGAGAACAGGCTGCCCGACGGGAACGCCTGCACCATATTCGATCGCGCGGGGGAAAAGGGGCGGGGGCATCTCATCGCCGCGTCGCCGTTCTCGGCGAGTCTTCGGGCCGCGACGCTCGAGGCGATAGCCGATCTCGGGATCGACGCGATCGACGGCGGCGCGTATGCACACGTCAACGGGCCCCGCTTCAATACGAAGGCCGAGATAGCCGCGCTTCGCTTAGCGGGCGTCGCCGCCCTGAGCCAGACCGCGGGGCCCGAGGCCGTGCTCGCGGGCGAGCTCGAGATCCCGTACCAGCTGATCGGCTTCGGAGTCGATTACGCGAACGGCGTGCAGCCCGAGCCGACCTCCGTCGAGGCGCTGAACGACAACATGGCCAAGGGCTCGGCTGATTTCCGGCGGATCATACTCCGGCTGATCGAGAGGCTCGATTCGGCGGAATTCGATTCGGCTTTCGTGTACCGTTTCGATTAGTCAGTCTCATCTGCTCAGCGCGGGCAGCCCCTCGACTTCGCCCACGAGTCGAGCCGCCCGAGGCCTTCTTCGAGCAAGGCCCGCGGGCAGGCGAAATTGAAGCGAAGATGTCCCGCGCCGCCCGTCTTGAACGTGCTGCCCGCCGACAGGCGGATCCGCCCCTCGGTCTCGAGGAGCGACGCGAGCCCGGCATCGTCGCGAAGCCCGAAGGCTTCGATCAGCGGACGGAAATCCATCCACGCGAGGTAGCTCCCCTGGGTCTCCGTCATGGTCACGTCGGGGAAGCGCTCTTTCAAGAATGCCGCGAGGTACTCGCGATTCGCGGAGAGATACCGAAGGAGATCGTCGAGCCAGAGCGCGCCCGATCGGTAGGCGGCGATTCCCGCGGCGAAGGAGAATGCGTTCGGCTGCGAGAAGCCCGACGCGGCGATGGCGCGGGCCATCGCCTTCCGCTCGGCCGCGCCGCGCACGATGACCTGGCTCAGGTGCAGGCCCGCGATGTTGAAGGTCTTGTTGGGGCCGGAGAAGACGAGGACGTTCCGCGCGTCGCTTCCCTCGATCCTCGCCAAGGAGCGGAACCGCCCCGGCTGGTAGACGATGTCCCCGTGGATCTCGTCGCTCAAGAGGACAAGATCCCGGCGACGGCAGAATTCGAGGAGAGCCTCGAGCTCGGAGTCGTCCCAGACGCGGCCGACCGGGTTGTGCGGGCTCGAGAGGAGGAGCGCCCGCGGAGCGATTCCCTCGGCGGCAGCCTTGCCGGCGGCGTCCTCGAGTCGGTCGAAATCCAGCTCCCAACGGTTACCGGACCTTCGGGCGAGGGGCGCCTCGATGACGACGCGGTCGTTGTCCTCGATGATGCTATAGAAGGGGTAGTAGACGGGAGGCGTGAGGATGACGCCCTCGCCCTTCTCGGTGAAGGCGCGCAACGCGGCCCCGATCGACGACATGAGCCCGGGAGCGAGCAGGAGCTCGTCGCTCGGGAACCGCAGATCCTGCCTCGCGGCGTACCAGCCGCTCACGAGCTCGGCGTATTCGCGGTCCGCCCTCGTATAGCCGTAGACGGGATGCCCCGCCCTGCCGGCGATCGCATCCATGACCGCGGGAGGGGCCGCGAAATCCATGTCGGCGACCCAGAACGGCAGGATCGGCGCATGGCCGGGAAGGTTCTTGGGATTGTCCCATTTGAGCGAGTACGTAGAGCTCCTATCAATAACGGTATCGAAATCCATGTCGCACCTACCTTGCTTGACAGTATTGCACAGGATAGACTATCATGTCTATAGTTTAAGTAGTATATGAGGGAATAGGGAGCATGAAGCTATCGACCAGAGTTCAGTACGGACTCAGGATCCTGTGCCAGCTCGCGCGGAGCTCCAGCGCTGAGCCGCTTCAACTGAGCGAGATCAGCGCGCGCGAGGGCATTTCCGAGAAGTACCTGGGACAGATCATGCTCGGTCTTCGCTCGGCCGGACTCGTCGAGGCGACGCGCGGGTCTCAGGGCGGCTACTACCTGGCGCGGCCGCCCGTGTCGATCAGCGTGCTCGATCTCGTCGCGAGCGTCGACGGAGAGGTCCTGGGCGGCATCGAGAGCTCTGCGGGCGCGTCGAGCGGAGCCATGGACACTCTCGACGTGGCCGCAGAGGCCTGGATCAGGCTGCGTTCCACCATGGAAGCCTGTCTTTCGCGCCTGAGCCTCGAGGACTTGATAGGGATCTCATTGGCGAAGGGCGAAGCGATGAATTTCGTGATCTGAAGTCGAAGGAGCGATCATGAGAAAAGAAGAGATTCACTGTAGCCTCGAGACGAAGGTAGTACACGGCTCCAAAGGCTTCGATCCGACAACGGGCGCGGTCAGTTTCCCTATATACCAGACGGCGACCTTCCGCCACCCGGGAATCGACAAGAGCACCGGCTTCAGCTATTCCCGCCAGGAGAATCCGACGCGCAACGAGCTGGAAGAGACGATCGCGGCCCTCGAATCGGGGATCGCCGGCTTCGCGTTCAGCACGGGTATGGCCGCCATCTCTGCCGTGCTCGATCTCTTCTCGGTCGGCGACAGGATCCTCTACTCGGAGGACCTCTATGGCGGGACATTCCGCGTCGCCGATACGGTCGGCACTCGTCACGGCCTCGCCTTCGCCCTCGCGGACACCTGTTCCCTCGCCGCGGTCGAGGCCTCGTGGACCGCGTCTACCAAGGCCATCTTCATCGAGAGCCCGTCTAATCCCATGTCCAGGGTCAGCGACATCAAGGCTCTCGCGGCCTTCGCGCACTCCAAGGGCGCGCTCGCGATCGTCGACAATACTTTCTTGACGCCGCTCTTCCAGAGGCCCCTCGAGCTCGGCGCCGATATCGTCATCCACTCCGGCACGAAATTCCTGGCCGGCCACAACGATACGCTCGCGGGCTTCGCGATCTGCAGGGATGCGGGCTTGAAAGAAAAGCTCTTCGCCATCCAGAAGACCACCGGCGCCGTGCTCGCGCCCTTCGATTCATGGCTCGTCCTGCGCGGGATCAAGACGCTCGCGCTCAGGCTCCGCAGACAGGAGGAAAGCGCGAAGGCCATCGCGGCATGGCTTCAGACTCGGCCCGAGGTAACAGCCGTCTACTACGCCGGTCTTCCGGACCATCCCCAATTCGAACTATCGAGAAGCCAGACTTCCGGCTTCGGCTCGATGATCTCCTTCAAGCTCAAGGATCCTCGCTTGGCAGGGTCCATCCTGGAACGGGTCAAGGTCGTTACCTACGCCGAGAGCCTCGGCGGCGTCGAGAGCCTCATTACTTACCCGATCCTCCAGACGCACGCATCGACTCCCGAGGAGCTGCGAAAGCGGCTCGGCATCGATGAATCCCTCCTCAGACTTTCGGTCGGCATCGAGGCGAAGGACGACATCATCGAAGATCTTGCGCGCGCCTTCGAGAAAAGCTGAGAGCCTTATCCGTCTCCTACTTGACAGACCACTCTGACAAGTATACTAATAAGACCTGTTAAGTCAGATTATGAGTATGTGCTGTATCGGCATACAATTCTGACGTCGCGCTACGCCAAGCGGCGCGGTCGCCGAAGGAGGTCGTCATGATGCGAAGGACGCTGGGGCTCATGTGCTGTTGTCGGACGACCTACCTGATCGAGCGACCGGGCTGCATCGCGGCGGAGCGATCCCAAGCGACCGAATAAGCAAATCCCCTCGCACGATCAATCCTCGGTACTCGTTCCCGCTTCTTCCGTCGCGAAGGAAGAGGCGGAGCGAAAGGTCGTCGCCTCGGTACGCGTTCAAATCAAGAAAGAAGGAGTGGACTATGAAGATCTCTACCAGGAAGTCGTCTATCGCCGCGCTGGCGCTCGCCGCCTTTGCGACAGGGTCGCTCGCGGCCCAGAGCGCCGATCCCATCCTCATAGGCGTGAGCGGACCCTTGACGGGACCGAGCGCGCAATACGGAGTCGCTTGGAAGAAGGGCTTCGATCTCGCGTTGGAAGAGATAAACGGATCGGGCGACATCAATGGCCGTCCGCTGCAGTACGTCTTTACCGATACGCAGAACGATCCTAAGCAGACCGTCGCGGCGGCGCAGAAGTACATCGCCGATCGCAGGATCGTGATCGCGACCGGCGACTTCAGTTCGACCTCATCGATGGCGGCAAGCGCCCTGTACCAGCGCGCCGGGCTCGTGCAGTTCGGCTTCAACAACTCGAATCCGAGGTTCACGGAGGGCGGCGACTTCATCTGGAGCAACTCGCCATCTCAGGCGAACGAGGCGCCCGCCCACGCGGCCTACGTCCGAGACCTCGGCCTGAGGAACGTGGCGGTGTTCCAGCTCAATACCGATTGGGGGAAGGTCACCGGGGACCTCACGGTCGCAGCGCTCGGTAAGTACGGGGTCAAGGTCGCGTTACGCGAAACCTATCTCCCCGACGAGAAGGACTTCAAGCCGGCGATCACGAAGGCCAAGGCCGCGAAGGTCGACGGGATCGTCCTCGTCTCGTACGTGAACGACGCGTCCTTGCTCGTCCAGCAGATCCGCGGCCAGGGCATCGCGGCGCCGATCGTCTCCAACGGATCGCAGGCCACGGCCGACTTCCCGAAGCTGGCCGGCGGCGCGTCGCATATTCGCGGACATGACCGTCGAGGAGAACATCCTGATGGGCGCCTATCTGCGGCCCGCGCGGACGCGCGAGGAGAGGCAGGCGATCAAGCGCGACGAAGAGGGCGTGCTTGAGCTCTTTCCGCGCCTGCGAGAGCGGTTGCGACAGCAGGGCGGCAACCTGTCCGGCGGCGAGCAGCAGATGCTCGCGATCGCGCGCGCGCTCATGGGCAATCCTCGCCTTATCTGCATGGACGAGCCGACGATGGGACTCTCGCCGCGCTTCGTCGACGCCGTCCTCGATACGATCCGGGTCCTGAACGATAGAGGCCTGAGCGTCTTCATGGTCGAGCAGAACGCGTTTCAGGCGCTCGGCATCGCGCACCGCGGCTACGTGCTCCAGAACGGGCGGCTGGTCCTCCAGGGGCCGGCGCGGGATCTGCTTGACGATCCGAGGATCCGCGACGCGTATCTCGGCGGAGAGCAGATGGCGGGGATATGAGGCATCGGACCCGCCTTCATTGAAACCACGCTTGCGGCCGGGATCCTCGTATAGAATTCACGACAGCCTCATCCAGTATTAACACCGACCCGCTAGAACCTCCACGCATCACCGATACATGGAGGGGAAACATGAAAATGAGGTTAATCGGCAAGACTATTGCCGCGTTGGGCGCGATCGCCGCCACGGCCGCGGTCCTGGCGTCGTGCGCGAACAACAGCGATAGCGGGAGCACGAAATACACATGGGCAGCGACCCTGGTTGATCCGTCGCCGCTTATCATCGCGCACAGGGGCGCGAGCGCCGCGCGTCCCGAGCACAGCATCGAGGCCTACCGGCTCGCGATCGAATGGGGCGCGGACTACGTGGAGCAGGACCTCGTCATGTCGAAGGACGGCGTGCTGATGTGCATGCACGATATCACCCTGGGCGCGACGACGGACGTCGCCACGAAGTTCCCCGACCGCTACGCGCAGGACGTCGACGGGAATCCCGTCGACGCCACGGGAACGATCGTCGCCTACGCTGACCGCGTATGGCTGCCCAAGGACTTCACGCGCGCGGAACTCAAGACGCTCCTGTTGCACGAGCGCTACAGCAGCACCACGACCCCGCGCACGGTCAGCCACAGCTACGACAACCTCGTCGGTTCGATCCCCACCTTCGAAGAGGCGATCGAGTTCATTCAGAGCGAGGAGCAGAGGCTGCGGAAGACCATCGGCATCTATCCCGAGACGAAGGCTCCGCAGAGGCACAAGGACTGGGGCCTGCCCATGGAGGACGAGGTCCTGCGCGTGCTCAATAAGTACGGCTACGTCGACGAGAACTCGCCCTGCTTCATCCAGTCCTTCGAGGACACGAACCTCAAGGAGTTCAAGGAGAAGACGGATATCCGCCTGATCCAGCTCATCTCCAATTCCTCCACGACCGTGCCCTACGGCAACGAGTACAGCTACGCAGACATGGCGACGGACGACGGCCTGGCGAGAGTCGCGAAATACGCGTACGGAATAGGGCCCGGGCAGAAGCTGCTGGTGGGCAACTCAGACGGCGCGGCGACGGACCTGGCGACCAGGGCGCATGCCGCCGGATTGAAGGTTCATTCCTACACGGTCAGGAACGACGATCTTCCGGCCTACGTCCTCAACCTCGGCTACTCGAACTATGGATGGGAAGAGACCGGCTACCTGAACACCTTGGCCAAGAACGGCGGCTACAAGGAGATGTCCGACCTGCTGGATGCCGGAGACGACGGCATGTTCACGGACTTCTCCTGTACGTTCTACCAGCTCTGCGTCGACAAGGGATATCGCTGAGACGGCGTCGAGGGATGTCCGCCGTCGCGGGCGTCCCCCGTCTTCGTCGTCGGCCTCATGCGCTATCGCGAGGCCCCTTCTTCGTCACGAGCGCGACCGTCGTCAGCGAGTAGAGAGCCATCGAACCGAAGATCTCGAAGAAGTGCACGAGCCTGAGGCTCGGCGACATGATGATCGACGGCAGGACCAGCGGGATCGCGAGGAAGAGGGAGAACGAGGCCGACAGGGCAAACGCCGCTTGTCCGCGCCTGGGGAAGAGCGAGATCACGAGGACGGCGAGGCCCGCGAAGAGGCCGCCGCGCAGGACCTGCCAGAGCGGCAGGAGCGCGACGAGGCTCGCGTCGGCAGTCCAGCCGGCGTAGGTCGTTCCGAGTACGGGAGCGAGCTGGGCGAGCATGCCGAAGCCGAAGTAGAAGGGCAGGTACAGGAGAGCCGCGAGGAGATATCTCCACCAGCGCCGGTCGAAGGAGTAGTCGCGCTCCTCGCCGGAGCGATCGACGGCGCGCCCGCTCCTCCCGCGGAATAAAAGCACGGCGGCAGGCGCGAATACCGCGGCCGCGACGAAGCCCTGGACGAAGAGGAGGACGAGGTCGCGGTCGGTGATGACCGCGAAGGCCTTGCGGAAGTACCAGGTCTCGATCTGCGACTGGAAGGTTCCGATCGCGAAGAGCGCGATGGCCGAAAGCGCCGCGAGCTCCTTCGTGTCTCGGGACGAATGTCGGTAGTAATATAGGAGTATAGCTGAATAGACAAGACCGACGAGGATGAGGCCCGGGAGAGTCATCCACTGCTCGCTCGCGGGAACGGCGGAGACCCCCGGGCTCATGGGCAGGGCCAGGCCCAGGGCCGCCTGCACGACGAAATAGACCAGGGCGCCTAGGACGACCTTGAAGATTGTCTTGAACGTGCTCATCGAAAACCCCTTTGCGTTCGAGATGAGCCGAAACTAGCTCGCGGGCCATCGCTCGGGGAATAGTATTTCGCTACCGGGATGCCCCGGGCGAGGGGGGTACTTTCCTACCATCAGCTCTCGACCGCATCAGGCCGAGAAGGTCCATGCGCTTCTGGATGCCGAGCTTCTGGTACAGGCTGTAGATATGATTGCGCGCCGTGTTCTCCGAGATGCCGAGCCGGGCGGCGATCTCCTTGTTTCCCAGTCCCTCGAGGATGCAACCGGCGACCTCGACCTCCCTTGGACTGAGGCGGCGCTCCTCGACGAGGTCGGCAGGCAGGCTCAGTCCGAGAGCCGGCGCGGCTATCGACTGCCTGCGCGACGAGGCGAGATAGAACTGCAGCGATGATGTCAGGTAGGCCAGGGGCAGGCTGATGGGAAGGTAGTCCTGGCTCGCCGAAGCCGAGAACATCGAGCGTACTTCGAAGACCGCGCCGATCATGATGAGGCCGTAGGCGACACCGAAGGGCCATCCGGGAGGGAGGCCGCGCCGCCCGCTCCCGCCGCCTCGCGCGCCGTCGCGGCCGCCCTCGCTATCGGCCGCGGGCGCGCGCCGTACTCCCGCAAGGGCCGCGAAGGCGACCGCCGCGCCGAAGGAACCGAATGCGCAGATGAAGGATGCGGGGCGGGCTTGTGGCGGCAGCCAGATCAAGCCCGCCTGCGCTGCGGTGAGCGCCGCTCCCGCGAGCAAGAGTTTCCTCGCGACCGAGGGCACGGCCGTTCCCTTTTCGGCGTAGATCAGCCGCGGCAGGGTGAGCTCGAGCGCCGCCATCCCGGCGAAGATGAGACTCGTAAGGGCGAGTTGGCCGGAGGAGTCCACGCCGATGTTCACGGCCGCGTAGGCGAAAAGCGTCGAGGCGATCATCACGAAGCTGTAGGCGCAGAAGAAGGCGAGGAGCGCGCGGCTCCGCTCGCTCCTCTCGGCGCGACAGGAAGCGACGATGCGGGCAAGGCAGGCCAGACCCGCGGCGAGGCAGAGGAAGTCGACCAAGAGCAGGATGTGTCGCACGATGTCGGAATAATACACCGGTCCCGGCCCGACGCGGGAGGCCGTCAGAGAGACGGCAGCGATACTATCCCTTGACAACTTATGCTCTTTAGTGCATCTTTGCATCAATGAAGGACACGATCGACGCGTTCAAGGCGATAGGCGAGACGACCCGCTTCAGGGCCTTGCGGCTTCTCGTCGAGGCCAAGGTCGAGCTCTGCGCCTGCGAGATCATCGATGTCCTCCGAAAGCCCCAGTATACGATTTCGAAGAGCCTCGGCGCCCTGGTCGATGCCCATCTCATCGACGAGCGCCGCGAGGGAAGGATGATGATGTACTCCCTCATCCATAGCCCCATGAACGACTCGCTCTTCAAGGCCGTCGCCAAGGCCGAGGCCGACGGAGAGCTCCAGTCCGATTCGAAGCGCCTCGCGATCCGCATCGCCCAGCGGGAAGAGGGCGTATGCGTCAGGGGCTGTTAGCTGTTTTAGCTTCATATATGCAGTTTTGCGCAATATAGCATGTAGATGCATGGAGGCGAGGCCGTGAAAGTACAGATCCTCGGTATGGGCTGCCCCAAGTGCAAGGCGCTCGAGCAGCATGCGCGCGAGGCCGTGGCCGAGCTCGGCCTCGACGCCGAGGTCGAGAAGATCTCCGACTCGGAGGCGATCATGGACATGGGAGTCATGATGACGCCCGCGCTCGCGATCGACGGCGAGGTGAAGAGCGTCGGCAAGGTCCTCACCAAGGACCAGATCGTTCCATATCTAAAGGGAGGGAAGTGACTATGGCCGGATGCGCATGCGGAAGCGACAAGACGATCCTCATCACCGCCTGCTCGGGGGCGGCCAACACGGGGCTTCTCGCGGACCAGGTCGCCCGGGCCCTTCGAGCGGACAAGGTCGGCTCCATGACCTGCCTCGCGGCTCTGGGGGCGGGGCTCTCAGGCTATGTCGAGTCGTCGAAGGCCGCCGATCGCAGCATCGTCATCGACGGCTGCCCCGTAGGCTGCGGCTCGAAGATATACGCCAAGCTCGGCATCCCCTGCGAACAGTACGTCATGACTGACTTCGGCGTCGAGAAAGGCAAGACCGCGATCACTCCGGATGTCCTTTCGGAAGTCGCGGCCGCGGTCAAAGCGAAGATCGGAGAGGCCGGAAAGTGAGCGGCCGGGAATGGAGCCCGACCAAGAAGCTCCTCCTCGTATTCGGAGTATTCCTCGCGGCCTACTTCATTCCGTGGGAGGCGCCTCGCCTTCTAGGAGCGACGAACGAGGCCTTCCTCATGCTCGGGGAATACGCCCGCCAGCATGTCCTTCTGTGTCTCGTGCCGGCCATGTTCATCGCGGGGGCCATCACCGTCTTCTTGAATCAGCAAGCGGTCATGCGCTACCTCGGCCCCGAGGCGAATCGATTCACCGCATACGGCGTCGCCTCGGTCTCGGGCGCCATCCTCGCGGTCTGCTCCTGCACGGTACTGCCCATCTTCAAGGGAATCTACAAGAAAGGCGCGGGACTCGGCCCCGCGGTTGCCTTTCTTTACTCGGGCCCCGCGATCAATATCCTCGCCATCGTGCTCTCAGCCAAAGTCTTCGGCTGGAAGCTCGGCCTCGCGCGGACGGCGGGCGCTATCGCCTTCTCCATCGTCATCGGCCTTCTCATGGCCCTCATCTTCCGCGCGGAAGACAGGCAGCGCGCCGCCGACGCTCGGATGTTCGCCAAGCCGAACGAGAAGTCCGAGCGCGGCCTGGGCAAGATGATCGTCTACATGGCGAGCATGGTCGGCATGCTCGTCTTCGTGAACTGGGCGAACTCCAAGGGCGGAAGCGCGGTCTGGGACGCGATCTACTCGGCGAAGTACTGGATCACCGGCGCCTTCGGACTCATCCTCCTCTACGCGCTCATCGCGTGGTTCACCAAGGATGACCTGAAGGAGTGGCTCGTCGCGACTCGCGACTTCGCCCTGCAGATCCTGCCGCTGCTCTTCGGCGGAGTGCTCCTCTCGGGCTTCCTCCTGGGGCGGCCCGGTCACGATGCCCTCATCCCGAGCTCCTGGATCGGTAGCGCGCTCGGCGGCAACTCGATCGCCTCGAACTTCATCGCCGCTTTCGCGGGCGCCCTCATGTACTTCGCGACCTTGACCGAGATCCCCATAGTCCAGGGTCTCCTCGGCGCGGGCATGGGACAGGGACCGGCCCTCGCCCTCCTCCTCGCCGGGCCGAGCCTCTCGCTTCCCTCTATCCTCGTCATCGCGGGCGAGCTAGGCTGGAAGAAGACCGCGACCTACGTCGCCCTCGTCGTAGGGCTCTCGACATTGGCCGGACTCGCGTTCGGCGCGATCGCATAAGACAGGAGAACTCGATGCCCGGAAAAAGCGCGAAGCGACTTTCCTTCCTCGACCGTTGGCTCACGCTCTGGATATTCCTCGCGATGGCGATCGGCGTCGCCGCGGGAGCCGCGTTCCCGGGCATGGCTTCCTTCTGGGACCGCCTATCGGTCGGGACGACCAATATCCCGATCGCCATCGGCCTCATCCTCATGATGTACCCGCCCCTCGCGAAGGTCCGCTACGACGAGATGACGGACGTCTTCAAGGACAGGAAAGTGCTCACGCTGTCCTTGGTCCAGAACTGGCTCATCGGTCCCGTCCTCATGACCGCGCTCGCGATCGCCTTCCTACGGGACAAGCCCGAGTACATGGTCGGCCTCATCATGATCGGGCTCGCGCGGTGCATTGCCATGGTCATCGTGTGGAACGAGCTCGCCAGGGGCGACACCGAGTACTGCGCGGGACTCGTGGCCTTCAACTCGATCTTCCAGGTGGTCTTCTACTCGATCTATGCCTGGATCTTCGTGACTTTGATTCCGCCGCTCTTCGGGCTCGCGGGGCAGGCCGTGGACGTCAGCATCGGCGACATCGCGAAGAGCGTCGGCATCTATCTGGGCATTCCCTTCGCCGCGGGCTTCCTGTCCTGGCTCGTCCTTCGCCGCATCAAGGGGGAGAGCTGGTACAGAAGCTCATTCATTCCCAAGATTTCCCCGACAACCCTCGTCGCCCTTCTTTTCACCATCCTCGTGATGTTCAATCTGAAGGGCGAGAAGATCCTCGCGCTGCCGCTCGACGTCCTCCGGATAGCGATACCGCTCCTTATCTACTTCGTCGCGATGTTCTTCATCTCATTCGGCCTCGGCAAGCTCGTCGGGGCGGACTACGCCAAGACCGTCACGCTCTCCTTCACGGCGGCGAGCAACAACTTCGAGCTGGCGATCGCCGTCGCGGTCGCGGTTTTCGGCATCGGCTCGGGACAGGCCTTCGCGGCGGTGATCGGGCCGCTCATCGAAGTGCCCGTCATGCTCGGCCTGGTGAATATCGCGAAGAGGCTGGAGGCCGGCTTCCGGGCGAGGAGGCCCTCATGAAGAAAGTGCTTTTCCTTTGCGTCCACAACTCGGCCCGCAGTCAGATGGCCGAGGCCTTCCTGAAGAAGCATGCCGGCGATCGATTTCAAGTCGAGAGCGCGGGACTCGAGCCGGGCGAGCTCAATCCCTTCGCGATCAGGGCCATGGCGGAAGTCGGGATAGACATTTCCGGCAACAGGACGAGAAGCGTCTTCGACCTCGCGGCGGCGGGAAGGTCCTATGACCTTGTCGTGACGGTCTGCTCCAAGGAAGCCGCGGAGCGTTGCCCCGTCTTCCCCGGCAAGCACGAGAAGCGGCACTGGCCCTTCGACGATCCGGCGGCATTCAATGGAAGCGACGAAGAAATCATGGCGGGCGTCAGGCGAGTGCGGGACCAGATCGAGGAGGCGGTCGAGGGCTTCATCGCGAGTTATCGATAGACGGCTATAGCCCCGAGTCGCCGCCGCCGGAGTTCGACCTGCGGCGCGCGCATCAGCATGAGCGATGAGCGTTCCTATCCGAGCTCAAGCTGAAAAGAGGGGCTGCCGGCGGCGTGATTCGCCCTGGCAGCCCCTCTTACTTTTTACCTCGTATGGACTCCGATATACTCCGAACGGCCGCTGGGTCCCCGCGACTACTTCTTGTCCGGGAATGATATCATGCCGTCCCAGCTGTTCTGCACCTTGCCCGCGCGACCTTCCTCTTCCGAGAACCAGTGGGCCGTCACGCTCTTGAGCTCGGTATAGAACCGGACGCCGTCGCTTCCCATGGCGTGCAGGTCGCCGAAGAACGAGTTCTTGTGCCCGGTGAAGCCGAAGACGCCGAGCGGTACGGGGATGCCGACATTGATGCCCACCTGCCCGCCGTCGGTCCGTTTCGCGAATTCGCGCGCGTAGTAGCCGCTTTGCGTGTAGATGACCGAGCCGTTCGCGAACTCGTTCCTGTTCATCAGCGTGATGCCTTCCTCGAAATTCTTGACGCGCTTGATGCAGAGCACGGGCCCGAAGACTTCCTGATTGCCGATGCTCATCTCGGGCTTCACGCGGTCGAAGAGCGTCGGACCGAGGTAGAATCCCTTCTCGTGGCCCTTCACCGAGATGTCCCTTCCATCGAGGATCAGCTCCGCTCCTTCCGCGACGCCCTTGGCGATCCAATCCGACACGAAGCGACGATGCTCGGCGTTGACGAGGGGGCCCATCTGACTGGATTTCTCGTAGGCCGGCCCAACCCTCAGCTCGGACATGAGCTTCTTCAGGGACGCGACGAGCCTGTCGGCGATCTCGTCTTCCGCGACGACGACCGGCAGGGCCATGCAGCGCTCGCCCGCGCATCCGCAAGCCGCGTTTATGATGCCGCGCGCCGTCCTCTCGATGGCGGCGTCCCTGAGCACCAAGGCGTGGTTCTTTGCCTCGGTGAGGCATTGCACGCGCTTGCCGTACGCCGCGGCCGTCTCGTAGATGTGCCTGCCGACCCCGGTCGACCCGACGAAGGAAATTCCCCTCACGTCCGGATGCTTCAGCAGGATCTCGGCCTCGTGGCGCGAGCAGGTGACGAGGTTGAGCACGCCGGGGGGCAGTCCCGCCTCGGCCCAGAGCTCCATGATCCGCATCGAGGTCTGCGGCGTGTAGCTGGCGGCCTTGATGACCATGGTGTTGCCGGTAGCGACGCAGATCGGGGCCATCCACCCCATGGGGATCATGGCCGGGAAGTTCCACGGCGCGATGCCGGCGAAGACTCCCATGCTCTCCACGTACTGCGTCGTGTCGTAGCCGCTCGAGCAGTTCATCAGCGCGGGGCCCTTCATGAGGTTCGGTATGCCGCAGGCGAACTCGACGACCTCCGTCGCCTTCAATACGTCGCCCATGGCCTCGTCGAGCACTTTCCCGTTCTCGCGCGCGACCGACAGGGTCAGCTCGTCGAGGTGCTGGTCCAGCAGGGCCTTCATCCTGAACAGCACCTGGACCCTCTTGCTGGGCGGAGTATCCGACCACGCGGGATAGGCCGCCTTTGCCGAAGCGACGGCGGCCTCCACCTCATCCACGGTGCACTGCGGGGCGCGCGCGATGACTTCGCCCGTCGAGGGGTTGTAGCAGTCCATGTACTTCGAGGTCTTCGAGGTCTTCCACCCGCCGTCGACCCAATACTTCAAGTCCCTAATCGTCGCATCCATTCCGTTCCCTCCTGAAGAATTGCGAAAAGCCGGTACTGAACGCCTCGCGATCAAGCGCGCGCTTTCCTCTTGCTCGCATAGGTCAATATCAATCCCAACGCCATTGACAAGTACGCCGCGAACAGGACCCTGAAATCCGGGCTCAGCATGAATGTCACAGTGTGAGCCGGTATCCAGAAGAGCGGCACGGTCTTCCCGACGACGAATCGGACGAACCCGACCCAGTCCACCCGCGCGACAGCGTCGCTCAACCTCGCCTTTCTATCCAAGACGCGAAGGTCGATGAAGGAATCGCATATCCTGTGCGCTCCCATGAACGCTATCCCGAAGGTAAGGTTCATGAGCGCGCTGGCGAGGAAGGCCGCCAGGAGCCTAGAGGGAAACGGGGCCGCCGGAACCGGGATGAGCCCCCTCCGGGCGAGGCCCTCTACTCCGTCCGAGAAGAGAGCGAACATCAGGACGATCGCCATCCCGACGAGGCCCCAGACGACCGCCTTGGCGGGCATCCCGGCAGGCCGGCGCCATCTCCCCTCGACGGCCCTCGTCGCGGCCAGCTCGCCCATCGAGGCCAGGACGGCGAACTTCAAGAAGCCCATCGCGTAGGGATGGGCGGAGGTGAGCGCCGAGAAGGCCGCCCGCGTGGCCGGGACCGCAAGCGCGGCGGTGATCCCGCACAGGAGCGAGGCCCATAGGCAGTCGCCCGGCCGAGGCGAGGCCCTGAGCGGATGCTCGGTCACCGCGAGCCCCCCGCCGCCGCCAGGCACGCGAGCGCGATCGAGTCGACCTTCGCTTGCGCGTTATCCGATCTCGAGACCATGACGATCGGCTTCGCGGCTCCGGCGATGAAGCCGGCGATCCTCGCCCCCGCGTAATGGACCAAGGTCTTCCCGATCATGTTGCCTGCCTCGATGCAGGGCACGATGAAGACATCCACGTCCCCGGCTATCTCGCTCTCGATTCCCTTGCGCTCCGCCGCCTCGCGGCTCGCGGCCACGTCCATGGCCATCGGCCCCTCGACGACGCAGGGCGGGAAGGCGCCGGCTTTCCAGCGCTGCACGAGCGCCAGGGCGTCGGTGGTCGATGGCATCTTCGGCGTCGCCCTCTCGTTCGCGGAAAGGACGGCTACCTTCGGGACCTCGATCCCGAGGGCACGAGCCGCCTCGACTGCGTTGCGGATGATGCCCTCCTTCTCGTCGAGGCTCGGCGCGATGATCAATCCCCCGTCCGAGTGGAAGACCAGCTTGCGGGACCGCGGTATCTCGAAGGCCGCGATGTGGCTCAGCAGCTTGCCGGAACGCAGGCCCCTGATCGGATCCAGCGCCGCCTTCATGAAATCCGAGCTGTTGATGCCGCCCTTCACCAGGAGATCGGCCTCGCCGCGACTCACGGCATCCGCGGCGAACAGGGCCGCCTCGCCGAGGTCCGGCCTATGGACGATCTCTATCTCGGAATCGAGCCCGATCTCGTCGCACAGGGGACGTATCGTGCCCTCGTCTCCCACGAGCAGGGATCGCGCGAGCCCCATCGAGATCGCCTTCTTGACGGCGACGAGAATCTCCCGATCCTGCGCCGCCGCGACTGCGATGGTACGCCTCGCGAGGCCGGATGCTCGGGAGACGACCTGCTCGAAACTCGAGATCATAGCCCCACGCCCGCGCCTTGCGCGTATGCCTTCACCTTCTCCTCGCCCCTGAGGACCCTGATGGCACCCATCGCCAAGGACGCGAGCTCTTCCTCGCCGGGAATCACGCGCACGGGCGCGACGAATCCTATCCGCTCCGAGACATCCCGCACGAAGCCCTCGTCATATGCTATCCCGCCCGTCAGGATGACTCGATCGACGAGCCCGCCGAGCGCAGCCGCCATGGCTCCGATCTCCTTGGCCGTCTGATAGGCCATCGCCTTCAGGACGAGGGCGGCATGAGCGTCCCCTTTATCGGCCATCTTCCGAGCCTCCCTGACATCCCTCGTGCCCAGATAGGCGTACATCCCGCCCGATCCCATCATTCGCGACAGAAGCCGATCCTCCGCGTACTCGCCCGAATAGCAGAGACGGATGAGAGCGAGCGAAGGCACGCCGCCGGCCCGGTCCGGGGCGAAGGGTCCCTCCTCCCGCGCGTTGTTCACGTCCACCATCCGCCCCCGCCTGTGCGCGGAAACGGAGATGCCGGAGCCGAGGTGCGCCACCACGAAATTGACCTCGCCGTAGGCCTTCCCCATTTCCGAGGCGACGCGCCTCGCGACCGCCTTGCTGTTGAGCGCGTGCGACAGGCTCTCCCTCGGAAGCTCCGGAAGGCCGGACAGCCGCGCCTCGTCCTCGAGCTCGTCCACCGACACGGGATCCACGATGAAGGCGGGGATCCCGAGATTGCTGGCGATACGATAGGCGACGACGGCGCCGAGGTTCGACGCATGCTCCCCTTTCCGAGCCGCCTCGAGATCGGAAAGCATCTCGTCGTCGACCGCGTAGGTCCCGCCCTCGAGCGGCTTGAGGAGCCCTCCCCTGCCCACGACCGCGTCGAGCGAGGTCAAGGGGATGCCTGCCGCGTCGAGCGCCTTAATCACTATCTCGAGCCTGTACGGCCATTGATCGAAGACCCTCACGTAGCGTCGCAGGTCCTCGCCCCGGTGCTCGACCGAGCCGCGCAGCAGCTCCCGATCGTCGCCGTAAACCGCGATCTTCGTCGATGTCGATCCTGGATTTACGGCCAGCACCCTTTTCATCGCTGACACTCCCTAGCAGGGTGTTGAAAAAGGCCTACCGAGCCTTTTCAACACTACCTTGATATCTGCAATTGCGTAGAAAACCTAAGGTTTTCGAGCAATTGCATAGCAGGTCGTTGAAATGCATCGAGTATTTCAACGACCTGCTAGGGATGCCAGGGATCCGGCGGCTCGATGCTGAGGTCGGTGACGACCTCCACCAAGGCGGGACGATCCGCGTCGAGCGCCGCCTTCAAGGCGGGTGCGATGTCCTCGGGATACTCGACGCGCAAGGCGAACGCGCCCATCGCCTTCGCGATCTCCGCGAAGCTGATCCCCTTCTTGAAGACGTAGTTCTCGTGATCGAAGTCCTTGCCCTCGAACAGGGCCCGTCGCGCGTTCGATCCCTGACCGTATCCGTAGTTGTTGTTGACGACCGTGATGGTCTTGATGCCGTAGCGCATCTGCGTCTCCATCTCGGTCAGGTGATACCAGAGGCCGCCGTCGCCGGTGAAGCAGAAGACGGGACGGTTCCCGGCGGCGCACTTCACGCCGAGGGATGCCGGGTAGGCCCAGCCGAGCGAGCCGCCGCCCGGACGTATGTAATCCTGGCCTTCCCTGATCCTGATCCTCGAGCAGGTCCATATCGAGGCGTGCCCCGTGTCCGCCACCAGGATCGCGTCATCAGGCATGATGGCCTCGAGCTCGTTGCACAGGCGCTCGGGGCGGATCGGGCTCGCGCCCGACTCGGCGTTAGCCTTTTCCTCCCGCTCCCACTTGTCGACCACGCCCCAGGCGAAGGCCAGCCAGTCTTTATTCCTGCAGGGCGAGGCCGCCTCGGCGAGCGCCTCGGCGCAGAGCCTCGCGTCTCCAAGGACGCCCGCCTCGATGGGATAGTTCCTCCCGAGTTCGGCCGGATCGATGTCCATCTGCGCGATCCTGGTCCCGGCTTTCGGGATGGTCCAGTTGAGCGTGACCTGATCGCCCGTATGGCTTCCGATGAATATGACGAGGTCAGCCTTCGCGACGATCTCGTTGGCTGTGTTCCTGCAATAGTTGCCGACGCATCCGACGCTGAGCGGGTCATCCTCGGGGATGCTGCCCTTGCCGCTCACGGAGGTGGAGACGGGGATGTTGAGCTTCCGGGCCATCTCGGTAACGGCCGCCCCCGCGTTCGAGCGGATCACGCCGCCGCCTGCTACGATCACGGGCCTCTCGGACTCGCCCAGCAGCCTCGCGACGGCCTCGATCGATCGGCCGTCGGGCTTCAGCCTATACGGAGGGATCAGGAACGCGGGATCGTCCTTGACAGCCGGAAATTCCCCTTCAGCCCTATCGAGGAATCCGAGCAGGTTGATCATGTCGATATGCGCCGGGCCGGGGTTGCCTGAGACGGCCTCGCGGATCGCCTGATTGAAATACAGGGGCAACTGCTCGATGGTCTCCGCAGCGACGTTGTACTTGGTCACGGCCTGGTAGAAGGTCCGGTGATCCACTTCCTGGTAGGAGTTCCGGTGCTGGTATATCTGGTTCTTCTTCCCCGTCAGGGCGATGACCGGAGAGCTGCTGAGGAAGGGTTCCTGCAGCCCCGCGGCCAGGTTGGCCGCTCCCACGGACTGGGCGAAGACGAAGCTCGGCTTCCGCGAAAGGCGGGCGTAGCCGTCGGCCATGTAGGCCGCGCCCTTCTCGCAATGGCATATGATCCTCGCAATGCCGTTCCGCTGCATCTCGTGCATCGTTTCCCAAAACGAAGTCTCCATCAGGAAAACATGGCTATTGCCGATCGCCTTGACGGTGTCCGCCATGAATTTCGCGCCGGTCATCCTCATCGTTCTCTCCTGGATTTCGTTTACACTTTCCCGATCAGCAAGGACCATTCGTGCCCCGGGAACACGAGCTCCTTCCTGTCCATGGTCAGGGCCTTTGCCTTTTGGACGCTGTCGTACCATGAGTAGTAATCGTAGGTAATGCTCGATGGCTCGGCCGGAGCGATCGCGGCCGCCGGCTTCCTCTTCACCTTCGAGCTGTTGCCGTACATGTCGGTGAACACGTCGAGCCCCGGGAAGAAATGCAGGTAGTCGTTGCAGAGATCGCCGATGAGGAGCTTCCTTCCCCGCTCGGTCTCGACGGAGATCATCTGATGTCCCAGGGTATGTCCCGGCGCCTTGTACAAGGCGATGCCCGGAAGTACCTCCAAGTCGCCTTCGACGAGGAGCGCGTCGAGCTCCCGCATCTTGCCGACTACGTCGAGATCGTAGTCCTTCCTGAGAATTTGAACGGGGAGCGGATTCAGGAGATTCTCCCACTCGTCCTTCTGGAACACGTGCTTCGCCTCGGGGAAGAGGTCGCAATTGCCCGCGTGATCGTTGTGCAGGTGCGTATAGATCACCGCGTCGATGTCGCCGGGAGCGAGGTCGAACTTCCGGAGCGCTCGCGTCACGAATGAAGCGCCGCCCTCGGCCGGGAATCCGGCGAAGGCCTTGCCGTCCACGAAGTAATCCTCGCTGACGCCGCAGTCGACGAGGATGTTCTGATGCCCGTTCCGCAGCAGGAAGCCGCAATACGGAGTATCGACGGGCTTCGCGATTCCCTCGAAGAGATATTCGGGGGGAACGAGCATCTTCCCGAAATAGAGAATCTCCATGTCCCAGTACGCCATCTGCATCTCCAAGAGTCGTCGTCGATGATACGGCCCGGGGGCCCCGCGTCCTCGCGGCGCGAGGCCCTCGTCGCTCGGTCGATTCGGGCTGCCCCGTCGCTACCCGAAGACCTTATCGAGCCAATCGAAGGTCACGCAGGCCATGAGCACGCGGTTCTCGCCCGTGCAATGGGCGGCCGCGCCCTCGGCGAAGGGCATGACCATTCTCGTCTTGACGCTCGTACTGACCTTCTCGAAGTAGGTCTGGCCCTGCCTCTGGCCGATGGGGTTCGCCCCCTCGCCTTCTCCCACGAGGTTCAGTATCGGGCACGCGATCTTCGCGGGGTCGTAGGAGAATCCCTTCGTCGCCGCCGCCTGTCCGGTGAAATCGCCGCGCTTCAGTCCGAGCCGCCAGACGACGTTCTCGGTCACGCCCTTGTGGAAGGCGTTCCAGGTCTTGTCGATCTCCTCCTGCGAGAGCTTCGAGAAGGGCATGGCCGCGAACATCTCGTAGTTGTCGATCACCGCGGCGTTCGTGACGAGGGCCTTGATCCGCCTGTCGACGCTCGCGGCCCGCGGGGCGAAGTAGCCGCCGAAGCTGATCCCCAGCACGGCGAGCTTCTCGGGATCGACGCCGGGCAGTTTCGTCGCCACGTCGAGGATCGCCCCCACCGACTTCTCCGTATCGCCCCTGAAGTAAAGGCCCTCGGCGGGCAAGAGGCCCTGACCGGGAAGGTCCACCGTGACGAAGTTGTAGCCGCGCTCCACGGCGAGGCTCCCGATGTAGAAGAAGTTGTCGGTCAAGAAGCATTCGCCGCCGCCTACCATGAGGAGGGTCTTGCGCTTCTTGCCGTCCGACGCGGCCGGCCAGAAGAAGCCGGGCAGCGACTTGCCCTCGAACGGAACCTTGATCGGGACAATGGCCGGCTCCATCAGCCTGCCCGCCTTCTCTATGCATTCGTAGGACTTCCTGCCGATCGGGATGTATTCGGCGTCCCAGGGCAGCCTGGACGTCAGCGACGATCGATAGTAATTCGCGGCGAGCAGGTAGTTCCTCGCCGCCGTATCCTTGCTCCCCGCGGCGAGCGCCTGGTCAGCTCGGGCTTCCTTCCTCTCGGCCAGTTCCTTCCACTCCCGCTGCCAGCTCTCGGGGTCCCCGTCCTTGATCCTCCCGGCGGCATAGAAGGCCTCCCCGATCACGCAGCCTCCGGTCGACGTGCTGCCGAGCAGCCACTGAAACACGAAATCCATCTCGATATTCTTGTAGTAGTAGCTTGAGTACACCCGATGGGCGTCAAAGGTTTCCTTCTGCGCTTCCATCGCCGACGACGATTCGACCTTCTCTTCGCCGCGTCGTTCCTGATTGCTCATCCCGACCCTCCCCGAAAACGTCCGATTCTCATGATACGCGAGGAATCCATCGCGAGATACGGATTCCTTGCTTTCCCCTTTTCCCGCCTTGCTCTCGACTTATCCGCGATTGCTCTTTCTCCTCGGTCGCGCGAGCGCTCCGTCAATCCGAGCAGCCGCCTAAAGATCGAGCCGGAGAGGCCGCGAGAGCCGCTCCGGCTCGAATGCATCGCTCGTCGGATGCGCCGGGAATCCGGCGGACACCTACATGGAGCCCTAAGCCTTCGCCGTGGCCTTGCCGGTCTCCTCGAGCGAGCGGCCCTTGGTCTCGACGCCCATTACCATGGTGAGCACGGCGCCCACGAGGCAGATCGCGCTGATCACGATCCAGATACCGTTGACGCTGCCGCCGGCCAGTATCCAGCCGAACATGGCGGGAGCGAGAGCGCCGGCGAGGCGTCCCATGCCCATGGCCATCGAGGTGCCGAGGCCGCGGATGTGCTGGGGATAGAGCTCGCTCGATATGGCGGTCACGGCGTTGACCATCGGAGCGCTGCAGAAGCCGATCAGCAGGGTCGCCCCGATCAGGACGGCCTCCGTGGGGCTCATGAGGATCAGGACGGGCGCGATGCAGGCGCCGATGCAGGCGATGATGAGGGTCAGCTTCCGCCCGATCATGTCCAGTATCGGCACGGCGACCAGTCGTCCGGCCAGCTGCGCGAGGGAGAAGTAGATCATGATTGACAGCGCTATGGAGGCCTGCAGGTGATAGTTGTTCATGAATATGGTCGTGGCGAACATGTTGAATCCGACCATCGAGAACTGGATGAAGATGGTGATCAGCCAGTTGAAGATGACCCTCGACTTCATCCCGCGGGCGAATAGGTCGCCGATCTTCGGCTTGGGCTGACCGGCCGCCGCGGCCTCTTCCTTCGTCTCCTCGACGGCCTTCGCGAGGGCCGCCTCGGTGACGCCGAAGCGCTCCAGGGACTTGGCGGCATCGGCATCCCTTCCCCTCATGCTCAGCCAGCGCGGGGACTCCGGGATCAGCAGCTTGCCGATTACGGCGATGATGATCGGGAAGACGCCGATGAAGAACATCATGCGCCATCCGACATTGACGATGAGGGCCTTGCCGATTATGGAGGCGAGGACGGCGCCGATGCCGCCGGCCAGGCCGACCCAGCCGATCATGGCGCCGCGAGAGCGCGTCGGGACAGCCTCGGCGACGGCCAGGGTGGCCAGCGGTATGAGGCCTCCGAGCCCGAAGCCGGCGACCACGCGAGCGAGCATGAGGAGCCCGGCCGTGGCGCACAGGGCCGTGACCCCGGTGAAGACCGAGAAGATGGCCAGCATGATCGCGAACACGCGGATCCGGCCCAGATGGTCCGATATCCAGCCCGAGAGGTAGGATCCGAGGGCCATTCCAATCATGCCCGCAGAGCCGATGTATCCGACGCTCTGCACGTTGAGGTCGAATTCCTTCTTCATGAACGGCAGGCAAAGCGAGATCAGGCTGTTGTCGAACACGTCGAAGAAAACGCCGAATCCCGCGACGATGACGAGGCCCCACGTCATCTTGGTAGACCCCGTCGCGTCGATCGCCCGACCGATCGACTGCGGAGTCAATCTCATCGGAGCGCTGTTGTTTGAGTCCACTGTAACCTCCCTGACAAACCGATCGTGTTGAAATGGCAAAATACCATTCGAGCGCCGTCCTCGAATCCCGCGCCATTTTCGGATATAGCACCCGTTTCCGTATTTGTCAACCTTCTGATGATACGCTTTCGCACCTTTTGCGCGATGGCCGCCCCTCCATTCCGTTCCGGCTCGAGTAAAGCGGCCGATAGGGCTGATGCTGAACGCAAATGCGGACTCGCGCCCCTGGCGATTCGAGAACTTGTACTCTAGAATGAGGTCGTCGCGGGGCGGCCTCGGGGATGGAAGAATACATAAGGCAGAGGGACAATGTCCTTGACTATATCGACGCCAACTTGAACAGAGAGATGGCTCTCGACGAGCTCGCCTCGATCTCCTGCTATTCCAAATACCATTTCAGCAGAATCTTCACGAACATGATGGGAGAGCCCGTATTCCATTACATCACCAGGCTGAGGCTGGAGAGAGCCGCGAGGTGGATGCGGATAGAGGACGATATCCCGATCACGGCCATAGCGTACGAGCTGGGGTTCTCGAGCTGCGCCGCGTTCTCAAAATCCTTCAAGGAGCACTTCGGGCTTTCGCCTACGGCATGGAAGGATGCCCGCTCCGGCGGCCGCGAGCGAGAGGAGGCGGCCCTCGAGGCGCTGCCGGTAAGCGAGAGCGACAGGAACATCTTCTTCGACGACAAGAGCCTGTCGTGGCAATTCGAGATCAAGGGAAAGACGCGGGTCCGCGTCCAGATCCAGGATCGGGACGATACGCCCATACTGTATCTGCGCTACATCGGCGCGTCCCTCGGCAATCACGAGCGATTCGAGTACGCATACGAGTCGCTCATGCAATGGGCTTCCGCGAAGGGCCTCCAGGATTGCGCCGCGAAGAAGATATACGCGGTGTATCACGACAATCCGCTGATAACGGAAGAGAGTAGATTGAGGATCAGCGCCGGCTTCGAGGCGCCATCGACTTCCGAAGCAAGCGGGAACATCGGGAAGATGGTCATACCCGGAGGAAAGTACGCGGTCTCGCAATTCGAGTACGAGACGCGGGAAGAGTATATGGCCGTCTACCTTTTCCTCTCCGAATGCTGGCTCAGGAAGTTCGGCTACTCCCCCGATATCCATCGATACGATTTTCTCTGCTTCTTGAGCCGCCCGAGCGAGAAGAAGCTCGCCATCACGCTGAGCATCCCGATCCGCCCCATCTGAAGCGCCCCGCTCGCCCGCGGCCGCGAGCGCCGGGGCGCGAGGCAGATAGTCCGATTGCGGATTGTCAGATTGTTGACTTTCTACGGACACGGTGCTACAGTGTGCTTAAAGGGAACCCAACCGGAGAGACTCATGAAGGGATCAAGCAGGAATCTCCATCGGCGGATGCGTCCGCGCGTCGCTCTGTGCCGGCCGCTCCGGCGCGGAGCGCGGGGACGGTAGCCATGCGGAACAGCGCCGGAATGCTGAGCCCGTACCGAGTACTCGACCTGACGAACGAGCGCTCGTATCTCTGCGGGAAGATCCTGGGCGACCTCGGAGCGGACGTGATCAAGATCGAGAGGCCCGGCGGCGACGCGGGCCGGATGACCCCTCCCTTCTACCGCGACGTCGCGGATCCCGAGAAGAGCCTGTATTGGTGGGGATACAACTCGAACAAGCGAAGCGTGACTCTCGACATCGAGAAGACCGAGGGAGCGAAGATCCTCGAGCGGCTCGTCGCATCGTCGGACATCGTCATCGAATCGTTCGATCCGGGATACCTGAAGGGCCTCGGGCTCGACTACGGCCGCCTCTCCGAGGTGAACCCGTCGATGATAATGGTTTCCATCTCGGGCTTCGGACAGACGGGGCCGTATAGCGGGTACAAGGCCAGCGACCTGGTCCTTTGGGCCCTGTCCGGCAATCAGTACATCTACGGCGACACGGACCGCCCTCCCCTCAGCCCCTCCTTCCCGATCTCGTACTCGTTCGCCTCCCTCCAGGGCGCGATCGGCGCGATGGTCGCGCTGTTCCATCGAAGGAGGACGGGAGAGGGCCAGCACGTCGACGTATCGGCCCATATGGCGCTCTTCTGGGCCACCGGCCCGGAATACCAGGGACTGTGGGAATTCGAGAGGATCCTGCTCCGGCGCTCGGGACCGTATTGGCTCAACGCGTTGAGCGACATCTCAATCAGGGTCATCTATTCCTGCAAGGACGGCGCCGTTACGTTCTTCCCCTTCTTCGGGCCGTTGAGGGCGGCTTCCAACCGGAATCTCGCCGAATGGATGGAATCCGAGGGGGTCGATCCCAGGGGATTCGGGGACATCGACTCCTACGCGAAGGATTGGGGCAACCTGGACGCGGCCCGGATCGGTCGATGGACCGAGGGCTTCGCGGAGTTCTTCGGAGCGAAGGTCAAGAAGGATCTCCTGGAGGGAGCGGTGAAACGGGACATCATCCTCTACCCGATATTCACGCCCGAGGACATCGTCGAATTCCCGCAGCTCGAGAACAGGGAATTCTGGGTGAAGACGGAGCATCCGGAGCTCGACGACACCGTCGCCTACCCGGGAGCGTTCTTCCGGACGGACGGCCCGCCGTGCAGGACGGGCATGCGGCCTCCCCTGATAGGCGAGCACAACTCGGAGATCTACGCCGGCGAGCTGGGACTGAGCGATGAGGCTCTGGCGGACCTCGAGAAGGGCGGGATCATCTAGATGAGCGACGCGAACGCGACGAGGAACAGGCCCTTCGACGGCGTCAAGGTCCTCGATTTCACGATGTACGGCGCTGGGCCCTTCACCGTCAACTATCTCTCCTACTTCGGCGCCGAGGTCGTCAAGGTCGAATCCCGCACGAGGCCCGACGGCTGCAGGATCATCGGGCCCCACAAGGACGGCAAGGCCGACCTCGAGCACTCCGCGTATTTCGCGTACTCGAATCCATCGCGGAAGCACGGGATCACCCTGAACCTCCGCAAGCCCGAGGGCATCGAGATAGCCAAGAGGCTGGCCTCGTGGTCCGACGTCGTCGTAGAGAGCTTCGTGGGCGGCACCATGGAGAAGTGGGGGCTGGGATACGAGGACCTGAGGAAGCTCAACCCCGACATCATCATGCTGCGCACCTGCGTGCACGGCCAGACGGGGCCCCTGGCGAGCCAGCCCGGATTCGGGAACCAGCTGACGTCGCTCTCGGGATTCAACAGCATAATGGGGTGGCCGGACCGGACGGCCTGCGGCTTCGACGCGCAGCCCTTCACGGATCACCTGGCTCCCCTGTTCTGCATACCGGCGCTCATCGCGGCCTTGGACTACAGGGAGAGGACGGGAGAGGGGCAGTGCCTCGACATCTCCCAGCACGAGGCCAGCATCCAGATACTCGCACCCCTCATCCTCGATTACGTCGTCAACGGCCGGATCCTCTCGGTGAACGGCAACAGGAGGGAGGACGCGGCTCCCCACGGCGTATATCGATGCCGCGGCGAGGACAGATGGTGCGCCATAGCCGTCTTCTCGGACGACGAATGGAAGCGGCTCGTCGAGGTCATGGGAAGCCCGGAGCGGGCGCGGGACCCGAGGTTCGCGGACCTTCCCGGACGCAAGCGGCACGAGGACGAGCTCGATCGCCTGATAGGTGAATGGACCGCCGGACGGACGGCGGAAGACGTCATGGAGTCGCTGCAGCGCGCCGGCGTCTCGGCCGGAGTCGTCGCCAACGCCGCCGACCAGGCCGGCGATCCCCAATACGCCCATTACGGATTCTTCCGCGAGATCGAGCATCCGGCGATGGGCGCCACGCGCATCTTTCACGGGCCGGCCTTCGCCATGTCGAAGGCGGAACCCGAGGTCGCCTACGCGACCATGCTCGGGGAAGGCAACGAGTACGTATACGGCGGGATCCTGGGCATGAGCCCGGACGAGATCGAGGGGCTGAAGGCCGGCGACGTGATCTAGGGTACGGAGCCCGCGGTCGCCGCCGTCGGGCGCGCAAAGGAGTTGCTGCAATGAGCGAAGTTCGAAGGTTGGCCGTCATCGGAGCTGGGACCATGGGAGGCGGCATCGCACAGGCCGCGGCCCTGCGCGGCGTATCGGTCAACCTCGTGGACGCGGACGACAAGTCGCTGCAGGCGGGGATGGACAGGATCGAGGGCAACCTCGGGCTCATGCGCACGAAGGGCAAGATCTCCGATCAAGAGGCGAAGGACGCGCTGAAGAGGATCGCGAAGGCGCCGGACCTTGGATCCGCGTTGCGCGACATCGAAATGGCGATCGAGGCGGTCCCTGAGGACCTGGAGCTGAAGAAGAAAATTTTCGGGAAGCTCGACGAGCTCTGCGAGGATGGCGTCATCATGGCTTCCTGCACCTCGGGCATAAGCATCACCGCGATCGCCTCCTCCACGGCGAGGAGGGACAAGGTGATCGGAGTGCATTTCACCAATCCCGTTCCCCTCACGAAGGGCGTCGCGATCATCACGGGCGTGGAGACTTCCGAGGAGACGCTGGAATCGACGAAGCGCTTCCTGCGATCGCTCGGCAAGGAATTCTGGGTCACGAAGGACTCTCCGGGATTCTCGGGCACGAGGATCATGTGCATGTACATAAACGAGGCCTTCAACGTGCTGCAGGAAGGCATCGCCACGGCGGAGGACATCGACAAGGAATTCAGGCTCGTCCTGGGCCATCCCTTGGGCCCGCTCGAGCTCGCCGACTTCGCGGGCCTCGACGTGATCCTCAAGAGCTCCGAGTACATCTGCGCGGAGCGGGGCGACAGGTATCGGCCGAGCCCCCTGCTCAAGCAGCTGGTGCTCGCGGGCCGACTGGGAAAGAAGTCCGGCCGCGGGGTATACGAGTACGAATAGGGAGGCGAGAGGCATGGAACGAGTAACCGTCGCCCCGGGCCTGATCTCCGAGGACTCGGAGGAGTGCGAGCTCATGGCCGCCAGGTGCGCGTCCTGCGGCGTATCCTTCTTCCCCAAGCGCGATTCCTGCCTGGAATGCGACGGGAGCGAGATGGAGGACATCAAGGTATCGGGCAAGGGGACCCTCTACACGTACACGATCGTGAACATGCCCTCGGCGCATTACGCGGCGCCGTACGCGATCGGATGGATCGAATTCCCGGGAGGCCTGCGGGTCTTCGGCCAGATCAGGATCCGCGGGACCGAGCGGCTGCGGATCGGTATGACGATGAGGATGCTCAAGGGCATGCTGTGGGAAGAGGACGACAAGGAAGTGATCGGGTACTTCTTCGAGCCGGCCGAACGGGCCGTCGAGAACGGACAGGGGATCGAGGGATGAGAGAGGTTGCCGTCATCGGCGTCGGGACCACCGCCTTCGGGAAATTTCCCCAGGCGAGCGTCGTCGACATGGCCAGGACCGCGGTCGCCGAGGCGCTCAAGGACGCCTCGATGGATCGCAAGAGCGTGCAGTGCGCCTTCTGCGCCTCGGTCTTCGGCGGGGCCGTGCTGGGCCAGAGGGTCATGGAGGCCGTCGGGATATCCCGCATCGAAGTCAACAACATGGAGAACGCGTGCGCGGGCGGCGCCTCCGCCTTCAGGGCGGCGTGGCTCGCGGTCGCGTCCGGGCTCTACGACGTGGCGATCGCGGTCGGGGTCGAGTCGATGACGACGAGCCCCATCGCGAAGAAGCTCATTCCGCCCGAGGAGGGCGATCTCGCCGGACGGCTCGGGATGAACATGCCCGCCCATTTCGCCATGGGCATGATGCGCCACATGCACGTCTACGGGACGACGATCGAGCAGTTCGCGAGGATATCGGTCAAGAACCACGCGAACGGCTGCCTGAACCCCTATTCGCAGTACAAGAAGGCGCTCAGCCTGGAGGAAGTGCTCGCCTCGCGGATGATCTGCGATCCCATAACGCTGCTGCAATGCTGCCCGAACACTGACGGCGCGGCGGCCGTCGTGCTCTGCTCGATGGACGCGGCGAGGAAGCGCGCGACCAGGCCGGTACGGGTTGCCGCGTCCGTCCTGAGGATGGGCGATTACGCATATCGCTGGGCCGACATGGCCTCGTCCGACCTCACGAGGCAGTGCGCGAGCGAGGCCTACGAGATGGCCGGCCTCGGACCTCGGGACATCTCGGTCTGCGAGTGCCATGACGCCTTCGCATACTCCGAGCTCAGCCATTACGAGGAGCTCGGATTCTGCGCCGCGGGCGACGGCGGCAAGCTCGTGGACGAGGGGGCGACGGAGATCGGGGGCCGCATTCCCGTGAACCCGAGCGGGGGCCTGCTGTCGCGGGGCCATCCGATAAGCGCCACGGGGATCGAGCAGATCGTCGAGATCGCCTGGCACCTGAGGGGCGACGCCGGCCAACGTCAGGCGAAAGGCGCCAAGACGGGACTCGCGCATACGATGGGCGGCGAGGTCGCGAACCTGGAATGCGGGGCCTGTTCCGTGCACATCCTGAAAATCTAGGGAGGCAATGCATGCTGCGGAATATCGACCATATCGGCGTAGTCGTGAAGAGCGCCGCCCAGACGACCGATGCCCTGGGCGTGGCCTTCGGATTCCGGGAGATAGAGAGCTTCGACTCGCCCCAGGGAGATTTCAGCACGACGATCGTCTCCTCCGGAGGGACGAAGCTCGAGCTGATCGAGCCCACGGCGCCGACAGGGAGCATAGCGAAATTCCTCGACAAGCGGGGGGAAGGGATACACCACGTATCATTCCGCGTCGACGACATCGAGAAGGAAATGAAGGCGCTGGCGGAAAGCGGCGTCCGCATGACTCAGGACAAGCCCAGCGAGGTCGGGGGATCGAAGGTGTGTTTCGTCCATCCCGCCTCGACGGCCGGTATCCTGGTCGAACTCATAGAGCAGCGACGATGACTCGCTGACCGCGAGCTCGCGATGCGCACTGCGCGTGCGGCAGGAGCTCGACCGCCCTTCTAGCTCTCGTCATCCTCCGAATCGGAGGCGGCTCTCTCGATCCGGGCGAGGAGGTGCTTCCGGATCTGCTTCAATATCCCGCCGAGCTCCTCCATCTGGCCCTTCGTAAGCGACGGCATCGCGTTGTTAATCGTCCCTATCGTGTTCGGAAGGTTCTCCCTGATCGAATCCAGCCCCTTCTTCGTGATGACCACGCGGCGAGTCCGCCTGTCCTTTCCCGTGGATTCCCTGGCGACCAAACCGTCCCGTTCGAGGCCATCGATCACCTTGGTGATCGTCTGCTTGGTCCTGAACGTCATCTTGCCCAGGTCCGATGGCTTCAGGATCCCCCCGTGGGCTATCAACGTGTGCAGGATGTCCAAGCGGCTCCGATTCTGACCGTACTTTCGCGCCTCGATATCGACGTACTTGTCCATGAGGAGCCCTGTATAGAGGACATCCATCCCGCTGTTGTACCTCAGGTCGTTCGCCATGGCCTTGATATCGTCGGAAAGCGAGTCGAGCGCGCTATCGTACCTCTTCGTCATGGTCATGCTCCTGATTCAGTTTCCCGGCCGCGCCCGCATCCTCGGATGCGATCATTCACTATCGAATAATATAGCGTACTAAAGACAATCGAGGAAGCGGGCCGCGCCGCGGCGCCGACGGGCAGGGAGCGCCCCCGCTAGTATCCCGGCGCCTCGAGCATCTTCTCGGCGGACACGAGGTACGCTCTCGGGGATGATGAAGTCCTTCCGAAGGTCCGTGACCATCTCCTTTTGATGACGTCGTACTGCCGGGCGAACCTGGGCCTGCTCAGCACCCACTCGCAGGCTCCCGACCAATGATCGTCGGGACGGCGGCGGACCACGCGTTGTACGACCTACTCGAGCGCTCCTCGTCGCGGGATCCACGATCCGAGAACGCGTGCGTCGTCGCGACGATGTCCAATACTAAGGGTTTAGGGCTCGTTTCCGCAAGAGCGCCCTCGGCCCGCGCGGGGCCGCGTCCGACGGATGAGAGAAGGTTATGCGACGCCGATCGGGGGCCGTATCGAGTCCCGCGCCTTCGTCGCGCGCACGCAGTTCTCGACCGGGAACGCTATCGAGCAGGTCGAGCCCGGCCCTCGGCCGATCTCAACCTTACCGCCCAGCTGACTCGCGAGCGTCTCGACGAGGAAGGCGCCGAAGTCCCTCTTCCCCCCGGAAGAGCGGGAATCCGGCATGCCGATCCCGTCGTCGGACACCGACAGGACGCACTCCGAGTCGGAGGGGGCGCGAAAGCTGACGCGGATCGATCCCCGCTCGCGCTCCCGGGAGGCGTGCTTGACCGCGTTCGTGACGAGCTCGTTGACGATGATACCGATCGGAAAGAAGTAATCGGGGGGCAGGAGGACGTCGTCGATCTCCGTATCGATCGATATCTCGCGGGGCGGTCCGAGCGCCTCGAAGATGTTCGGGATTATCTCGTCGAAGTACTCCCTCGCGAGGACGGAGTGGCGTCCGTCGCGGAGATCGAGCTTGTCGTATAGGACCTCCATGCATAGGATTCGTGATCGCGCGTATCGCAGCGCATCGCCCGTGCCGGGATCCTCCGCGGTCTCGGCCTGGAGGGCGAGCATGCCAATCAGACTCGACAGGCTGTTCTTCACCCGATGGCGCAATTCCTTGAGGAGAGCATCCTTCTCCTCGACGAGGCACCGCAGGTTCTCCTCGTCGAGCTTCCGGTCCGTGACGTCGACGACGATCCCGTCGACGGACGCGAGCTCGCCCCTCGAGTCGAAGTGAGGCACGGATGTGTCCCTGATCCATCGAATCGCCCCGTCCTTGCGACGGATGCGGTGCTCGACATGCTGAGGCGAAGTCCCTCTGCCCAGGCCCCTCGCGTATTCCTCGACCCGCTTCCTGTCCTCGGGGACGACCATGTCGAGCCATAAATGGGCGCTCGAGGCGAGTTCCTCCGCGGAATAGCCCGTGACCGCGGCGCAGGCCGGATTATGGACCGTCCCGACGGGCCTGCCTCCCTCGAAGCGGACCGTGTAGACGTAGTCTATGGTCTTCTCGATTATCGTCCGGCAGCGTTCCTCGCTCTTCCGCAGCTCGTCCCGCTCTCGTCGCAGGCTTTGGTTCGCCTCGAAGAGCTCGAAGGCCATCTCGATCGACGACCTGAGGACGAAGTCGCTGGAGCGCTTGACCACGTACCCGTAGCGCGTGATCGCCTTCACGCTCTCCACGCATGACTGCTCGGAATGCCCGGTCAAGAACACGATGGGGATTTCCCTTATCTTGAGTATCCGCCGGGCAGCCTCGGGACCGTCGATTCCCGCGCCCAGATCGATGTCCATCAGGACGAGGTCTATCGCGCCATCGCCCGAGACGAGCTCGATCGCGCCCTCGCCGGAGGAGGCGACGACGACGTCGTACCCGAATCCCCGTATGGCCCTCGACTCGACGAGGGCGATGATCGCCTCGTCCTCCACGAGCATGATGGTCTTCTTGCAGTCAACGGTCATTGCCGCTCGTCCTATGCGACTCTCATCTCTTCTATCTCTTTGATCGAGAACAGCCCTTCGGGCTTTATGACGACGATCATCCTCTCCTCGAAGCGCACGATTCCCCGAACGTATTCTTCCCAGAGGGCGATATCCTCGCTTTTCGCCGCCTCGAGCCTCGCCTCGTCGATCGTCATCACCTCGGAGACTTCGTCCACCAAGGCCCCGATCGTGCTCGCGGTCCGCGCGTCCTGCCCGACGGCGAACACGACCACGATCCCTCCGCTCGCGTCTTCCCGATCCGGCAGGCCGAATTTCCTGCGGAGGTCGATGACGGGGATCACGCGGCCGCGGAGGTCCATGGCCCCTTTCAGGTATTTCAGCGGCGTCGGCACGGGCATGATCTGTCCGTGCTCCACGACCGTCTCGACGATCCCGACGTCCACGGCGTACTCGACGCCGTTCATTCGGAACGTGAGGTACTGCATCAGAACTCCTCGAACTCGGAGTCGCCGGTCTTCGGCGCGCCGACCGCCGCGATGGCCGTGCTCTTCGCGACGCGCGCCGCCCGCTTCGGCGCGGCCGCAGCCCTCGCGTCCGCGATCGCCGCCTGCGTCTTCGGGGCCGCCTTGGCCTTCGGAACGGACGCGGCCTCCCCGGCCTGAGCATCCACCTTGAAGAACTCGATCGCCGCCGCCAGCTGCTCGGACTGGCCCGACAGCTCCTCCGACATGCTCGCCAGCTCCTCGCTCGCGCTCGCGTTCTGCTGCACGACCTGGTCGAGCTGCATC
>Ga0153915_10000030_pt1 | contig 141606 bp, 137 predicted proteins | sample Opewatmetagenome_2_FD_107003 | JGI IMG/M metagenome (GOLD analysis project Ga0153915, IMG submission 107003) | Freshwater wetland microbial communities from Ohio, USA - Open water 3 Core 3 Depth 3 metaG | ecosystem: Environmental > Aquatic > Freshwater > Wetlands | place: USA: Ohio, Lake... | reverse complement strand
GGTCTCGTAGGTTCCATCACCATTACCATCGAGCGAGATCGTGGTGCGGGAGGGCCAGTTGGCGGACCCGGAACCGGAGTAGACGTTGACGTAGAGGCGGGCCCACTGGATGTTCGTGAACGTCGGGATTGCAAACCGCTGGTCAAAGTCCCGTACAGTCACATCATCACTGGTGGGCTGGGTGGCAAACGGCACCGGCTGGAACGAACCCACGTACAGGTCACCGGAGACGGTGCCGTTCTTCGCATCGGTCAGCAGGAGCCGCGACCCGGTGACCGGGCTGACCGTGACGAGGTTTTCCTTAACCGTAGTGTTGGTCCCGTCCGCACTGGTGGCGGACAGGGTCACGTTGTACGTGCCGGCCGTGGTGTAGGTGTGGAGCGGGTTCTGCTCGGCCGATGGCGTGCTGTAGTCGCCGAAGTCCCACGACCGCGCGGTTATGGTCCCGGCGCTCTCGTCCGTGAACTGGACGGCGAGCGGCCATGTACCGCTCACGGGGGTGGCGGAGAATGCCACGACCGGGCCGGAGGTTGCCTCTGCCCCGGTGACCGTAATATATGCGGTCTTCGACTCCGTAGCAGAGCCGTACGCGTTCGTTGCGGTGAGGTTCACCGTGAACGTCCCGGCCGCGGTGTAGGTGTACACCGGGTTCTTGTCGGTGCTGTCGATGGTGCCGTCGTTGTTGAAGTCCCACTGCCAGACGGTTGCCCCGTACGAGGCATCCGTGAACAGGACGGGCAGCGGTGCGGCACCGGATGTTGCGTTTGCGGAGAACGAGGTGGCGGGGGGTGCCTCGTAGGTGAGTTCCAGGATCGCGGTGGCAAGGTTCATGTACCCGTCGCATACTACACCCAGTTCATTGGTGCCGTCCTGCAGGGCGCTGGTGACCTCGTAATACTTATACCCGGGATCACTGCCACCGGTTCCTTTGAGTGCTGCAGTCTGCCCGTTGAAGAGAATGCTGCCCTGGGCGTTGTCGCCACCGGAGGGGAGGATGGTGGTCATCTTTGCGGAGGAGGCCCCTGCAGTGGTCACATTGCCGAACATGGCGTACCCGGTGGTTGCCGCATTGAGGCTGTCGGATCCCTCGTCCAGCCAGATCTTCCGGTATGGTTCGCTGGTATTTTCGTAGACAACGACAAGGACTGCGCCGTAGAGACCGCCCTTTGGCGCTTCTGCGTTGATGATGGCCGTGTTGCCCGTCTTGCTGAAGTACGGCGTCACATCGTAGATTGCCTGCCCGTTATAATCGTCAACATCCGTGTTGTCGGCAGTCCCGTCACCATAGAATGCAACCTGCTCAACGGTGTTGCCGTTGAACTGGACCGTGAAATTGGGATTGCCGTTGTCACTCCAGGTATAGGACTGGTAGAGCCGTGCTGCCCGGATGGTTGCATCGGTCGGGACGGGGAGGGCATCAGCAGTCCATTGCGCTGTCGTGGAATACCATCCACCACCGGTCTGGTAGCCGGAACCCAGAGCATATTTAACGGCAATGTGTCCTTCCGTGTAGTTCCCGGTCTCAATATCGTAACCACTGTAGGACCGGCCACCCTGGTAGTAACTCCCGCTCCTGATGACCTTTGCCGGTGTTGAGTAAACATTGTTGGTCTCATTGGTTTCGGCAATGGCATGTTCCGTGTCAAGCGTGATGGTGAGCGGGACGGTGTTGCCCAGTTTGCGGCTTGTTACCGGATCGGTGACACTTATCGTTGTGGTACCATCCGCAGCAAGCGAGGTAATATCGAATGTTGTCGTGTTGCCGTCAAGAGTGAAATTGGCTTTGAACGCCCCGGCATCGCTTGACCCAATGTTCTTGAGGGTTGCCGTAACGGTATTGACCGTTCGGGGGGCAAGTGATGTAACCCCCGTGACTTTGAGATCTGCGTTGGTCGATGCTACTGAGATGAGATCGGTCATGACGGCACTGTTCGATCCGCCCGGGCCGGCGACCGTGAGGTTGACTGTATAGGTGCCCGAGAGGGTATAGGTATATGTGGCGTTCTGCGCGGTCGCATCTGTCACGCCATCGTTGTTGAAGTCCCAGGCCCAGCTGGTTATTGTGCCAACCGACTTATCCGTGAATGCCACGGTTACGGGTGCAGTTCCTGAGGTTACGCTCGTAGAGAAGTCTGCGACCGGGACGGTACTTGGTTCTCCAATGGTAATGTACTCAGTCTTTACCGCACTGTTGCTGCCACCAGCATTCGATGCGGTGAGATTCACTGTATATTTGCCCGGTGTCACATATTTGTGAAGGGGGTTCTGTTTGGTGGCATTTGTCGTGTCCCCGTCACCAAAGTCCCATGCCCAGTCCGTGACATAGCCGGAAGATTCGTCGCTAAAAGTGACCTTTAACGGGGCACTTCCGGTCACGGTATCTGCGGAGAAGCCGGCAACGGGCGGGGAGGGCATGGTTGTTGTGACAAGATCGGTCTTTGTCTCGGTGGCTGTGCCCGCTGCATTTGTCACGGTGAGAGTGACCGTATAGGTTCCGGCTGCTGTATATGTGTACACTGGATTGGGGGCCGTGCTGTCAATGGTGCCATCGTTGTTGAAGTCCCATGCCCACGTTGCCGGCTGGTTTGTGGAGGCATCCGTGAACTGGACGGCAAGCGGGAGATAGCCGCTCGTTTTGTTTGCACTGAAACCAGCGGCAGGAGCCGTTGCCGGCAGGTACATCACCGGTTCGGTATCAGCGAGCTGGCGCACGAACAGCCAGTCGTAGTAGCCGGATCGTGTTGAAGACATTGAACGTATAAATACGGGCAATGATTCCGTTAATGCGACATTCATCGTCACCGGGGTATTTGTTCCCACCGTTAACGCTGTATATGTCGAATTCCAGGACAATTCCACAGGTTGGTATGCATTTGCAGACCACGTTCCAGCAGTGGCACTTCCTGATGCCGCTGAATTAGCATACGTAGCGAAAGTATACGCATGGTTGCTGCTGGTAATCTGGAAATACGTTGTATTTGTGGAACTACTGCCACTATAATCGAAACCGTTTCTATGACCATATCCATACAGGTTCGCGTAGTACCGCAGCGATGCATTGTTTTTGAAATACGTATTGGACCGAATCAGGTTGTTTCCCTTCATCGTTAACAGCGAATTGCTGATGGTAGCACCAGTACCGCTGACAAGACTCCACTTGGTGGTGTTCAGGGACGATCCATCGAATGTATCGAACAGGGGAAATGTGGCGTCCCCGCTGGCCGCACTTCCGGTGGTTGCGTTCCCGTAATAAATGTCGATTGGAATCGTATTCCCGGAACCTGCCGGGATCGTGGGAACCCTGACCCAGAAGATGGCGCTGTTCGTGCCGGTCGGCGTCTCCATCCAGTAATTCAGTCCGGTATCATCGCTCAGAGTAAACCGGACATCGTTGTAGGTGGGCTGGGCGATTCCCGGCAGGTAAATCGTGTCTGCGGAGTTGGTACCGGACACGTTATACAAAACCAGTTTTACCTGGTAACCCGTGAGTTCGGTGGGAGTCCCGCTGACATAGGTGCGGTAATGGCCGGAGAAAATGTCCATGCTCCCGTCATGGGCTGATGCCATGGCTGTACAGAGCAGCATGAGACCGATGAAGAGGAACAGCAGAGTCCGGAAGTGTCCGACAGGAAGTGTATGCGGAACTTCCCGCTGAAATTTTGTATGACTAAAATTATGTTTCATATCCTTTCTTGTGTACAATTAAAATTTTTCATATATAAGTTAATACTTTTTTAATATTAGTAACATCAAATTTGATTTTTTTAATAAATGTGGCCGGGCCCATGCGCATTTGCTGTACACAATGCCCGTGAGTGAATCGTGCAACGAGATACCCAAAGAAGGAGAGAACGCAGTTCCCGATTCGGGACCGCTGTGCATACAACGACTCCCTGAACGTAAATCTCCTGGTATGATCAAAATCAGGATAATCCCTTGAATATACCCGTACAAAACCAAAAAAAAGGGTTAAGATGAATAAGTGATTTTCAGGACTGCCACTCCCAGTTTGTACCACTTGTTGGTCCCGTACCGATCGTAGGTCAGTGAATTTTCTTGACCGAGATTGATCGTATTAGTGGCAAGTGTAAATTTGTTGAGTCGTGCATAACTGTTGGACCCTAATGTGGTTGTTGGGGTAACTGTATCGTAATTCCATTGGTATGCCCCATTTGCCGATGCGATATCATCGGTGTACAATGTGGCGCTGGAAACAGTTCCCCCTGAGGGTACAGCAAAGACTGTATCGGCGGTGTAAGCATCATCATAGTATGTGCTTGGGTCCTGGCCTTCGTTGATCCAGTACCGTGTGGTTGCACCGTTGTCTGCATTCCAACCGTAGACGAGCTTTGCTTCCTTGATGCGACCATCGAACCTTCCGGATACGTTGGTCGTACTGATGTACAACTTTATATCCGATTGGTTTATGTAATCCTTTACATCAAAGATCGACACGTAATCGCTGGTGACCCGACATAAACCATTTGTTGTGGATGTGAACGGGGGCACTGAAATCGTAGAGTCACATACGGTTCCGGTTGTGTTGACATACACCAGATCCAGTGGCTGATTTTCTACAAGGGTCACGTTACCCACGTTATTACGGTACAGTTTAACGGTTAGTGTTCCATTCCACGCTTCGGTCATGTTTCCAGTGTACGGCACAACGTACAGACGTGCAAACTGGACATTCGATATTTCATTTGTAGGTAATGTAAACGCCCCTGTAGTGTTGTCGTTGTCAACCGGGTTATCAGAATTCCACGTGTTGGCAAATGTAACATTGACATTACCTGTCACGGTCCCAGTGAGTGTCGTTACTGGGACCGTGCCCAGCCATGCGCTGTCCGCCGACACCACGCCGGCAAGCGATAGCATCCCCACAAGCACCAGCGCCATCATGAGCGCGAATGACCTGCGCGGCTTTTCCGCCCTTGAGCAGGTATGCGAACCTGCCGAGTCTGCTTTCAGTTCTGTTTTCTTTCATTCAAAGTTCCTCATGTCCGCAGGATCGGTTGCGAATATGTATGCATAATCACCAGCTGCACCGGTTGCGAACACGATCTCATCTGCGTAAGATCTATTAATACGTTCTTAAATTTTTGTAGCACTTGATTTTACTAATATTATTTTTGTGATACTGAGCCGGGGTGCTATCCGGTAGTTTATTGAGTATAATGTGGGGAATGGTTGTGGGGCGGGGGTTTTTCGGGCGGTAGGATCCTTCATGAACAGGGGTAGGTGGCACGGGAGCGTGTGTGCCCGTCAGGGAAATAGCGGTTGTGGGAAAACAGATCAGAGAATTGCAAACGTTGTCAGGAAAGAAGCGTTCCCGGATCCCGATCGCACATCAGCCACGCGGGCGGGGGTCTTTACTCACAGACATGGTATTGTTGTTACATGAGTATCAGAAAAAACCATTATAACTCGGGGATTCTTTGTACCGGGGGATACTGGTTAAAATGCTCATCAAAGGAAAAAGCCTTGGTGATGCCCAGGCGTGTCATGACCGCAAACGTTGTCGCATCGACATAGGAGAAATCTTTATCGTCAAAATCATTGATAATCCGCCAGGCATGCTCTTCATCATCTTCAGATACCCGTTCAAGTTCACAGGTTTCAAAAAGCCCGTTTACCACCTGCAGGGCAGTAGTCCTGCCGATTTTGTATAAAATAAGAGTATACGTTTCAGACAGGATAAAATTCGAGATAACGAGAGTGGTGTTGTCATTTGAAAGAGAGGATAAACATTGTCTTGCCCGTTCATGATCGGCATCGGACCGGTTGACCAGAGCAAAAAGCGCGCTTGTATCAATAAAAACGAAGGTGTTATTTTTCAATGAGGTACCGGTCATGATCCCGCCCGTTTATCCCGGGTACATCCGCACTTCCGACACAATTCCAGAATACGGATGCCCGGGAGATTTTTTTTGGGGGAACTTTTTTTCCTGCCGGAAAAATCCGGATCACCTGCTCCCCTAAGTCCATTTCGACATCATCATGAATGCCTGCCTTTCTGAGAACATTCCTGGGGATATACAACCCTGACGATACCTTCGCCATAATTTTTGTAATAATAAATTCCCCCTTTTTGATTATTGTATACTGGAACGGGTCGTAATATAATAGTAATTCAAGGAAATGGTCCGCCGCATCATATAAGATATCCCGCACCCGACAGAGCCGGAACTCCCACAAAGGTATTGAGCTGTTCCGGCTGTGAGTCCTCCATGCAGAGCCCAATCACTTCCTTAATGCGGGCAAGAGCTTCATCGATAGTCCTGCCATAGGTATGGCATCCCTTGAACAGGGGACAGGAGACAATAAACACCCCATCTTCATCGGTCTCGATAATGATAGGAACATGGAGTGTTTTCATATACACATACTTAGTATTCATGTCTAAATTCTTTTTGCAGCAAGGTGAACAAGTATACCCCGGTAAACGCGCTCCTAGGATCGCGGGGTGGGTGGCGCGGGATGTGGGACCGGATACATCCTGAAAGATGTGAGCACGCATTGTTCCGGGAGGGAAAAGAGATATGCCGGAGGAGTATGATCGGTAATCGGCGTTTCTTTCAAAAAGATATACCCGACCCGGTCTCCGGTGTCCGCCGCGATACCCCTCACGATTCGTCTGCCCGTTCATGGTACCTATGAAGTAACCCCCACACCACCGTTTTTGGGGGTGCCCTCGACGTATCATCTCCTGAAAAATAACTCTGTGTAAAACGCCCCGTTTTCCGATCAGAGCCCATTTTACAGAACCGGTTTTTGGATAGTCACACTTTTTGGCGAATTAGAGTACAGTGATTCTGAATGGAGGAAATATTGAGAGTATTTTAACAATCGGGACCCTATAAAGCCCCGAAAAAATGTCAATACAGGACCTCCCGGTTGGAGGATCGGTTTACTATCCGGAGATCGGACTGTCCGGAGAACCGGCGGGGGTCCGGATCAGGGCAGGGATCGCTTCCCCCGCCTCCCCTTCACCACGGCTCCTGTTATTCCCCGGCAGACCGCCCGTATCGGGCTTTCGGATCCCGGGAACGGTTCGCCCGGGCAGAGAATCCCTCCTGCTTCCTGCGCTGCAACCTGCTCCGGGACAAGTCCCCACGCTGCCTCATCCACGACATGCAACGCAGCCGCAACCCGGACCACAGCGCCCGGGTCACGCGACCAGCCACGCAGGTGCTCAAGAAACGTCCCGCGATCCGGGCAGGCACCCGGCAATTCCGCCGCGGTGCGGTACAGGTCCTCTTCCGTCACCCCGAACCGCGAGAGCCGTACCAGCACGTCCCGCTGCGATGCGGGCGAGAGCCCGGTCTCCATCTCCAGTGCTGCGGTTGTTGCCCGGATCACCGTCCTCCCGATCAGTTCCCCGAGTTTGGAATGCTTGCCGGTATTCGAGAGATGCCGGGATGATCCGGGATCCGCGACAACGACGATCATGTCCGTCCCGGACCCGGTTGCGATACCATTCGAATAGATGCTCCGGGCCATCAGCTGCTGGAGAGCCACGGTCTTTGCCTCGGCTGCCGTCATTACTGCCCGCGTCAGGGCATACTCCGGAAGATCGGCATCGATGAGGAGGATGGTGTTGATCGTTCCTCCGACCGGCTCGCAGGAATTTCCGTTCTCAAAGTACGAGGCCGGGTCACCGGCCCTCCCGCCGTTCTTTTCGATCCCGGCAGTCACGATCGCCGTGACCGTGAGATCACGGAACGCCTCCGCAATGATGGACGTGTTCTTCATCTCCGCCCGGGTGATGAGCCCGGTGGCGGTTTTTGTGTCCAGCCCGAGGGATCGTGCGACCCCCTCAAGATACTGCTGGACGCTCCCGTTGCCGGCATGGCAGGTCCCGCAGGCTTCAAGGGAGATCTGGTGGTTGAAGACCGCTCCCAGATCCTCGCGGTATCCCCCGTTCATCCACGACGTGGAGAGCACGTTCCGCCGGCCGGGGAAACGGATGATGACCGCATCGGATGTCCGTTTTGCTGCCTCTCCTCCGCTCAGATGGATGGACTCATTCAGCGGAAGGTTGATCGGCCCGTTCATAGCCGGCCCCGCCTCATCAGCACGATGCAGGCACCGAGCCCGAGCATCGCAGCCGGCCCGGCAAACCCGGGCGTCTTTTGCGTTGTAGCCGGAAGAGCCGCCGCATCTGCTGCGGCCCGTTCGTCATGCCATGCGTTGATGATGGTCGCCACCTGCTCCGTGGCATCCACGATGCGGGGGCCGGCCCGGCTGATCGTATCCGCGTTCACCGCGTACACCCGGTGGTTCTTCACGGCCGCAAGAGACGCGTACTGCGGGTTCGTCATGAACGCTTCGAGGATCACATCGGAAGAAGTTGAGTCCATCCCGCCGCCCCCATTCACGATGATGATATCCGGGTTGGCGGTCAGGAACTCTTCCAGGGAGACCGTACCCCATCCATCTTTATCAGAGAAGACATTGGTCCCCCCGGCATGTTCGATCACATCGTTCTGCAATGTGTCGTTGCCGCTCACATAGAGCGGGGAATGCCAGACCACGTGTGCCACCGCAGGCTTGCCGGTCTTCGGGCTCGCAGCTGCAACCGCAGAGAGCCGGGCCGTGAGATTTGCAGCCAGTTCATCTGCCCGGGTCTCCGTTCCCGTGAGCGTCCCGAGCATGCCGACATCGCGAATCATCTCCCCGATGTTGTGTGGCGAGACGACAACGACCTGGAGGCCAAGACCGCGGAGCCGGCTTACGGTCTCCTGCGGGGTGATGTCGGATGCCACCACGAGATCCGGCCGGGCTGCCGCCACCTTCTCGGTGCTGATCGCAGAATAACCGCCTATGCGGGGGATGGTACTTACTCCGGGAGGATAATCGCAGACATCGGTCACCCCGACCATATGGTCAAGGAGCCCGAGCGCAGCAAGGAGTTCGGTGTTCGAGGGCGCCAGCGAAACGATGCGCTGGGGCGTGGCATTGAGCGTGATTACTGTTCCGGCATCATCGGTCACGGTGATAGCTGCGGCAGGCCCGATCAGGCATGCCATCAGGAGGACGAGGACCGGTATGATCCGTATACCGGGAGTTGTGTGTACGTGCATGTTGTCCATTTACGGTTCTCCGTTCATCAGTGAGGTGAGGTACGACCGGCTCCGGTCCGCTGCATCCAGTTCCTTGGTCTCGATGACCAGGGTTGCATCCCGGGGGAGCTGCTGCATAACGGACGGAAAATCGACAGATCCGGATCCGCAGGCGGCATGGTCATCGCTGGTCCCGCAGTTGTCATGGAGATGGACGTGGCAGAAGCCACCGACTGCGAGAAACGCACCAAGGTTCCCGTTCAGCTGCGCATGACCGACATCGAGCGTGCAGCCGAGATCGCGTGCTGCCAGTTCCATCATGAACTTCGGGCCCCGGAAGTGACAGCACTCCCACATGCCCATGTTCTCGACGCAGGCCCGGACCCCGTGCTCTTCCTGGAGCCGGGTCAGGTCGTCCAGCGAACGGCGCAGGGCCGCACACGAGCGGGCCCGCACCTGCTCGTAGGGAGCGTAGCCCGGGTGGATGACGAGATGGTCCGCCCCGATCCGGGTACAGGCCGCCATCGTATCGTCCAGCACCGCCAGCGAGGCCTGCCGCATGCGTTCATAGACCGACGCAATGTTGATGTCGCTGGTCGGGGCGTGGACGGAGTACGAGAACGGGTACTCGGTGCAGGGTCGTATGTCTGCAAGAATATCGTGAAGCCCGTCGGCAAGGATCTCGACATGCGTGGTCCGCTCCGCGAGGGCTGCAAGCGCTGTCTTGAGCGGGTAGTCCATCCGGCAGAACGTGGAGATATAGAATGGGTGTGTCATGCGTGGTTACTCCGATTGTGGGGGGATGTTGTTGTCAGATTGTTCCAGAAAAGCGAGAATTCCATCATAGGTGCTGGTGCACGAAGCGCCGGCTGAACAGAGGTCCGTCATCGCAGCGGCTGCGACACCTTTGGCAAAATCGTAGGATGCAAACTCCCGGCCTTCCGGGAGGTGGACGATCACCTTTGCCGCACCGGTCTCGCGGAGCACGAAAAGCACCGGCAGGTTGCCTGCACTGACCGGGTGCGCCGGAAGAATGATCCGGTCGGCCCGTGCAACCATGCCCCGGAGTTTTTCAAGAGAGTGGGCCGTGATTTGCGAGAACGGCAGGATCGGGATTGAGGGGATCCCAAGCGCTTGTGCCACGCCATAATCCGTATCGGTGGTGGCAAGGATACCGGCCGAGAGATCGTAGCCCCGGCCCGCAAGGAGATGCAGAAGATCCGCACCGCTGCCCCCGCCCGAGACAACCAGTACGCGGAGGGGCGCTCCCTGACGGGCCGGGGTTTTGCAGGACCGGGAGGATAAGGGCATCAGGAAGGTACGGCCGGTGGCCGGGTGGCGGGCGGTCACCACCTCAGCCCCGTACACCTCCCGGATCTTCTCCGGGGTCAGGACTTCCGCAGGTGTCCCGTCAGCAACGAGTGTCCCGTCTTTGATCATGATCAGCCGGTCGCAGTAGAGTGCGGCAAGGTTGAGATCGTGGAAGACACCGATGATCGTGGAGCCGGTGCCGGCAAGACCTTTCATCAGCGCGAGGGCATCGGACTGGTGGGAGAGGTCGAGGTGTGATGTCGGCTCATCCAGGAGCAGCACCTTTGTGTCCTGCGCAAGGGCGCGGGCGATCAGCACACGCTGCCACTCCCCACCGGAGAGTGCCCGTATCGATTGGTCCTTCAGGTGAACGATACCGGTCTCTTCGAGCACCGCGTTGCACCGGGCATAATCGGCCGGTGTGAGGGAGGCGAACCGGCTCGTCCGGGCGTACCGGGCCATCAGGACCACCTGCATCACGGTGTACGAGAACGGGCGGGCCTCGTCCTGCGGGACAAACCCGAGCGCCATGCCCAGTTCCGCGGGCGTGAAGCCGGCAACGGGTTTCCCGTCCAGTTCCAGGATGCCGCTTGACGGGAGCACCCGGCTGAACGCACGCAGGAGCGTGGTCTTTCCCGACCCGTTTGGCCCGATGATGCCCGTGAACGTGCCCGCGGTAAAGGAACAGGATACGGATTTCACGATCTCCTGCATACTGTACCCGGCCCGGAGGTTATCGGCATTGAGCGTGGTCTTTTTGGTCATACGGTCGACCCCCGCTGGTAGATCAGCCAGATGAAGAACGGCGCCCCGATGAACGCGGTGATGATCCCAACCGGGAGATCGGAGAAGAACGTGCGGGCGAGCGTGTCGGCGATGACCAGGATGATCCCGCCGGCAAGGATGCTGGCCGGGATGACCACGCGGTTGTCCGGGCCCGCGAGCATCCGGACAATGTGCGGGGTGACGAGACCGATAAACCCGATCGACCCGGCGATCGAGACAGCGCCTGCCACGAGCAGGGTGCTTGCCCCCAGCACGGTCCAGCGGGCACGGGTGGCATCGATGCCGAGATGGGCTGCGGTCTCCTCCCCGAGCGAGAGGGCGTTTAAGTCCCTGCCCATGAAGAAGAGGAGGGCCCCGGCCGGGATCAGGATGGCCGCGGCAAGCATCGCATCGGTGGGGGATGCGTTCCAGAACCCGCCCATCAGCCAGAAGAGGATCTGGTGGACGTTCTGGCCGGCAATTGCGATCAGGAACGAGACGATGGCCGAGAAGAAGAACGAGACGGCGATACCGGTGAGGAGCAGGGTCTCGACCGAGATCACCCCTTTCCGCCCGGCAATCGACCAGACGATCAGGATCGCAACGACAGCACCGATCCAGGCAAAGATCGGAATGAAGAAGCCGCCGAGGAAGACAATGGCAAGCGATGCCCCGAGCGCCCCGCCCGAAGACGTCCCGAGGATATACGGATCGGCCATCGGGTTCCGGAAGAGCGACTGCATCGCAGCGCCGGCAACCGCAAGGCCGGCACCGACAAAGAATGCGGCAAGCACCCGGGGAAGCCGGATGCCACCCACAATGTCGGCAGCGCCGGGCGCTGTTGAGACAAAACCGAATCCTGCAGGGCCGATGAACGTGCAGAGTACGATGGTTGCGACTGCGGCAATGGCAAGGCCGAGGATGAGCGGGATGGTGCGGGTCAAAAGGAGGGATCACTTCCGGTACGGGTATGATGCCAGAAGTCCCTGTGCACCTGACCGGTCAGAGATCCTTTCAGGAGGAGCATGGTAATACAGGACCAACTTTACTTGTTTTAATTAAATAAATCTTGTGTGTTTATTGTCCTTTCTGTACTTCGGGAGGGGGGACCCGGGGAAAAAGAGATGACGGGTTGGGCGGTGCTGCCGGCACCCGGTTATGCAGCCCTGCCCGCGAGCGCCCGCTCCTGCGAGATGGTAAACCGGACGAACGCGTCCGCGTCCCTGAGCGGTTCGGTTGCGAGCGCCGTCTCTTCCGCGGTGTCCGAGCGGAACATCTGCACGCCGGTTTTTTCCTGTGCCGGGCAGGAGTACCTGACCTCAAGGGGATTCTCGTGCCCGTGGATACCCTGTGTCCGGGAATAGTTGTACGCGAATGCAACGGCCCACCGGGTCTCGCTCATGTCCACGTACACGGTTCCCATGAGCTGCTGGTTGTTGTGCCGGATCAGCACCTCGTCTTCGAACTTCTCGATCAGTTTCTGCGTATCTGCCTGCGGTTTGATTCCATAAATTTTTGACATGATAGACCTCCTTCGTATAATTTCCACTCGATTCTTTTGGCTGTACATTGCATAGTGGAGTGTGGAGTGAATCCCGACAATTTTTGAACTTAAGCGGGATCCGTATTTGGTTTCACCGATTTTGCAATGATCTCGCCATTGAATCACCGGTTTTCAAACCAGATTCACGTGGTTTAAATACGATGATTTAGAACAAATATAATTGCTTTAACTAAAAAAAACTGTTGTTAAGTGAAAAAATAACAACGGTCAATGTACGGAACGTGATCACGAGTGACCGAAACAATACTAAAATCCGATACTACCGGGCATAACCTGAAATTATTACTGGAGACCTCATCCGGGGAAAAAGTATACCGCAACGAGGATTCCATCGTTGTGCGGCTCCCGGAAAACCGGAACTGCCTGATTACCTCGTACGTCAACGGCGGATATTCCGAGGGCCTGGAAGCGATCTTCAACCACCAGCCAAAACCGATCGAAGGCTGCCGCTCTGAGGACATGGAAGGCGGGAGTGTCGAGGCCTATATCCGGCTCCATGCCGCGAGGCTGGGGATCAACCCAGAAAAGGTTGCGGGCATGATGACCGCAGCGAAGATGAAGAACGCAGCCATTGCCACGCGCTCGTTCAGGACCCTCGATGTCACGGCAATCGTCACTGCGGGAATCGAAGTCAACGGAGGTCGGGCCGGTGACCCGGCATCGTGGCACGAGGAGAACGGGAGGTCGGTCTATGTTGGTGGCACCATCATTACCATCATTCTCATCAGTTCCCACCTCCCGGCCCACACACTGACCCGTGCTGTGATGACAGCCACGGAGGCCAAGACCGTTGCGATCCAGCAGCTGATGGCCCCGAGTAAATACTCCACCGGTATCGCGACCGGCTCCGGCACAGACCAGATCGGTATCGTCTCCAACCTGGACAGCCCCAACGTCATTACCTGGGCCGGTAAGCACTCGAAAGTCGGGGAACTGATTGCGCTCTGCGTCATCGAGGCTACCACCCGGGCACTCGAACTCCAGACCGGGCTCTCCCCCGTTTCACAGCGGGATATGCTCGTCCGCCTCGACCGGTTCGGGATTGATGAAAAAAAATACTGGGAAGTCGCATCCTCGTCCTCATTCGATGGCGAGAACAGGAAAGAACCGTTCATCCGCACCCTGAGGGAATTCGCTAAGAACCCTGCCGTAGTCGCAATGACTGCATCCATACTCCACATCTGTGACGAGATTGCGTGGGGTCTTGTGCCCGAAGTCTCAGGAAAGAAGGCGGCACTCTCCATGATGAAGGCGCTCCCCGAAATTGCCGGGACATCCCGCGTTCCTGCATGGGAGACGGTACTGGACGAGAGAATGTCCGTACTCGACAACTGGGTCCGGCTGAGCGCATGGTGCGTCAAGAACACCTGCGGGGATTCTTCATGACCAGTGAAAATCAGTTCTACCCCTTCTCCGCGATCGTCGGGCAGGTGGATATGAAAGATGCAATCCTGGCAAATATCGTCAACCCGTCCATCGGAGGGATCCTGATCCGCGGGGAGAAAGGGACCGCAAAATCCACGACCGTCCGTGCAGTTGCAGATCTGCTGCCCGAGCGGGAGGTGATCAAGGGCTGTATCTTCCGGTGCAGCCTCGCAGACAATCGTAATCTCTGCGAGTCCTGTCGCGAAACGATCGCCACGGGAGAAAAACCAGAGACAGAGCCGGTCCGGATGCGGGTCGTCGAACTCCCGCTCTGTGCAACGGAAGACCGCGTTGCCGGAACGCTCGATATCGAGCATGCGATCACCAGGGGGCAGAGAAAGTTCGAGCCCGGCGTGCTCGCCATGGCAAACGGGAATATCCTGTACGTGGATGAGGTGAACCTCCTTGACGACCACATCGTCGATCTCCTGCTGGATGCAGCGGCAATGGGTGTCAACTTTGTCGAGCGGGAAGGGATCTCGTACTCTCACCCGGCACGCTTCATGCTGGTCGGGACGATGAACCCGGAAGAGGGGGACCTGCGTCCGCAGCTGCTGGACCGGTTCGGTCTTGTTGTCGATGTGGAGGGGGAGCGGGACACGGCCCGGCGTTCGGACGTGGTGAAACGAAGACTTGCGTTCGAACGGGACCCGGTTGCATTCTGTAAAAAATACGCGCCGGACCAGCAGGCCATCCGGGACCGTATCCTCGCGGCCAAGAAGATCATGGCCGGTATCGGGGCCGATGACCGGCTGATCGACACTGCCATCAGGGTCTCGCTTACGCTGGGTGTCGACGGTCACCGCGCCGATCTGACGCTCGTAAAGACCGCTCTGGCGTTTGCCGCACTTGACGGACAGGAAGAGGTAAAGAGAGAGCACGTCCTGAAGGCCGCGGGCCTCGCCCTGCCCCACCGTATGCGGCGCAGGCCGTTCGAAGAGAGCCGTGCCGATCTGGGTGCCATAAAAACGCTCATCGGGGAGTGTTACAGCAACCCATGAATCCGGTATTCCCGTTTCCGGCTATTACCGGCCAGGACAATGCAAAGAAGGCCCTCCTGTGTGCGCTTGCCAGTGACGAGATCCGCACGGTCCTTATCACGGGGGACCGGGGAACGGCCAAGTCGACCCTGGCGCGTTCCGTCAGCAGCCTTGTTGAGGGAAAAACGGTGTTAACCGTGCCGCAGAATGTCACCGCTGACCGGCTGCTCGGCACGATCGATATTGAGACTGCCATCAGTAGTGGGAAACTACGGTTAACCCCGGGCCTGATGGAGCAGGGAAACTGCCAGATTCTCTATGCCGACGACATCAACCTCATGGACCCGGGGGTGGTTCAGAACCTGCTCAGCACAGCTGAGACCGGGTGCTTCAATCTGGAGCGTGAAGGATTCTCGCGTTCGGTCTCAACCCGATTCCTGTTCATTGCCACCATGGATCCCCATGAGGGGGAACTCACGCCCGGCCAGATGGACCGGTTCGATCTCTGTGTCCATCTTGAACCCCTTGCGAACGAGGATTTGCGGGCGGAGATCGTGAAGAGACACCTCCGGTTCGAGCAGGCGCCGGAGGATTTTTCCCGCGAGTTTTTGCCGGCAACCGAAGACCTGAAAACAAAGATCACAGCCGCACGGGAACGCCTCCCGTACGTGAGTATACCGGATGGCCACACTGACCTGATCTCCTCGCTCTGCCTCGATCTGGGCGTTGCCGGGCAGCGGGGCGACCTTGCGGTGGCACGGGCAGCAAAATCCCTTGCGGCGATGGACGGGAGGGAGGAGGTAGTCTTTGACGATATCAAGCTCGCTTCTCTGTTTGCGCTCGAACACCGCCGGCGGGAGATTCCGGATAGTCCCCCGCCACCACGGCCACCACAGAATGAGGATCAGAAGAGTGAGCGGGAAGAGGACCGGAAGAACAGGTCGGGATCAACCGATCAGAACACTCGTCAGGATCCTTCCCCCAACATGCAGCCGGAGGAAAAGGAACCTGATGATCCTGTTACGAAAAAATCCCTGCCACCACCCCGGCAGGACCAGATCAGTACCATCGGATCGGCCTTTGAAGTGATCCGGTACCTGAACGAGAAGTCCCGGAGAACAACAAAAAAACAGAAGAGCGGACGCCGGACGCGGGTCACCAGTACCGATGCCTCCGGCCATTACCGTTCGTTCCGGCTCCCGGGAAAGAACCGGAACGATATCGCGATCGATGCAACGCTCCGGGCGGCGGCACCGTTCCAGCAGTCACGGGAGAGAAACGGACACGCAATCTCGGTGACGCGTGCCGACCTCCGCGAGAAGGTGCGTGAGAAGAAGACAGCTCACACGGTCCTCTTTTTAGTGGACGCCAGTGGATCCATGGGCGTAAGGAAGCGGATGGTGGCAGTCAAGGGAGCGATCCTCTCCCTTCTCACCGACGCTTACCAGAAACGGGACCGGGTCGGTCTGATGATCTTCCGCGGGAACGACGCCCGGCTCCTCCTCCCGCCAACCCGAAGTCCCGAGCTTGCGGTACGGCTCCTCAGTACGCTCCCGACCGGGGGCATGACCCCGCTGACAAAAGGCATCGCAGATGCGTATGAGATGCTGGCCCGGGGACGATATATGCAAGCCTGCGAGAACAGGTCCATTGTCATTCTCACCGATGGCAGGGTCAACGTTGCATGGAAAGGGGGGTCATCCCCCCAGGACGAACTGGTGGATCTGGCACGAACGATAGCAAAAAAAGATATCCGGTTTGTTGTCGTGGATACTGAAGAGGGATACCCGCGCCTCGGTCGTGCACGAACACTCTCCGCTGAACTTGAAGCCACCTATTTCCGGCTGGAAGACCTCAGGAGCAGGGGGCTTGCCGGCACGGTGCAGGATTTGATCTATACACCAGGGTGATGACCATGATCGAGCGACAAAAGAAAACATGGATAATCGGGATTCTGATCGTAGTGGCACTGGTTGCCATCGCCGCAGCAGGTATCGCGGCATGGGCCCCGCGAACGGGCAGCGCCCCGGGCACAGGGCCGATCGCGAATGACTCCGTGGAGAGCAGGGATCTCTTCCCCGACAAGATCTCCCCGGAATACGCACAGGGATACTCTGTTGAATATCATGGGACCTACAAGGTTGTGCAGATTCACGATTCGTGGGGAAGGGCTGCACAGAATCACACGTATCTCCTCGTTCAGCGGGGAGAGGCCGTGCCGGAGGGGTATCCGGATGCACGTGTATTCACGATTCCGGTGGAATCGGTGATCACCCTCTCATCGCCCCATATCTCGTTCATCACTGCGCTGAACGAGACCGCGTCCATCCGGGGCCACAAATCGATCAATCTCATCCATGACGAGGAGATCCAGCGGCTTGCCCGCGAGGGCAGCATCACCGAGGTCGGAACCGGTAACATTGCGATGGACAGCCTCTTCAAGACAGAGACGATGATCGAGATGGAACCCGATGTTGTGTTCTGTCCGGCAACCGGTAACGCGGAATATGACAAACAGCCCAAACTGCTTGAGGCGGGACTCAATCCGGCTATCGGTGGCGAGTGGATGGAAGACCACCCCCTTGGAAAAGCGGAGTGGATCAAGTATTTCGCGCTGTTCTACAATGATGAGAAAACGGCCAACGAGGTTTTCGGAAAGATCAAGGCAAATTATTTTGCAATAAAAAGTATTGCCGGCAATTCCACCAGCAGACCCACCCTCCTATCAGGCATTGACAGCCAGGGCTCATGGTCCGCACCGGCCGGGGGCAGTTATGCCGCGGTACTCTTCCGCGAGGCGGGCGGGAACTACCTGCTCGGGAACGATACCGGGCGCGGGGACAATACGCTCGATTTCGAGAGCGTGTACGACCGGGCGCAGGGAGCTGAGTTCTGGATCAATACCGGCACTGCCGACAGTATCGACGAGATCCTTGCACTGGATTCACGCTTCACAAAATTCAGGGCATTCCAGACCGGCAACGTCTACCATTTCAATGCCCGTAAGAATGCATTCGGGGGCAACGATTACTACCAGTCGGGCGTAGTCCACCCGGATATCGTGCTGGCTGACCTCGTGAAGATCCTGCATCCGGAACTACTTCCCGATCATGAACTCTACTATTACCGGCATCTTGCTGCAAACCAGACCGTGAGGAGCGTATGAACCTCGAAAGGGGAGTAAACGGTGACAGCATGAGGAGGCTTGCCTTTGCCCTCCCCATCATTTCAGGAGTTCTCATTGTCCTCTTCCTCCTCGACCTGATGCTCGGGTCGGTGAATATCCCCCTTGATGCACTCTTCTCCATCATGACCGGGGGCGACGTGAAGGAGACCTGGATGAACATCTTCTGGGACTGGCGTCTGCCCAAAGCAATCACGGCCATCTTTGCCGGCGGGGCGCTGGCACTCTGCGGCCTTCTGATGCAGACCTTCTTCCGGAACCCGCTTGCCGATCCCTACATCCTCGGGATCAGTTCGGGAGCAAGCCTCGGCGTTGCCCTCGTCATGATGTCTGCGGGGGTCTGCGGTGTGGGCACGATCTTTGCCGGCATGGGTCTGCTGGGGGATGTCAGTATCTCTGTTTCTGCGATTGCCGGGGCATTTGCCGTACTGCTGCTCATCCTTCTGATATCTTCAAAGATCCGGAGCAACATCACCATCCTGATCCTTGGGATCATGGTCTCGTACTTCTGCGGGGCCATCGTCACCATCCTGCTCCAGTTTGCCGATGAGGCCAGCCTGCACTCGTATACGTTCTGGACATTTGGCAGTTTTTCCGGGGTTACCTGGAACCAGCTTCCGGTCCTTGTCCTTCTCCTCACCATCGGATTCACTCTCTCCATCTTCTCGGTGAAATCGCTCAACGCACTCCTGCTTGGCGAACAGTATGCCGAGAGCCTGGGCATGAACTACCACCGTACCCGGATCATCATCATCACGACAACTGCACTGATGGCCGGTGCGGTGACCGCGTTCTGCGGACCGATCGGGTTTCTCGGGATCGCAATCCCCCACTTCTGTCGTGCTATCTTTGTCACTGCCGATCACCGCATCCTTGTCCCCGGCTGCATCCTTGTCGGGGGTATCATTGCACTCTGCACGGATCTTGTCTCCCACCTCCCGGGAACTGATATCGTACTCCCCCTCAATGCCATCACGGCCCTGTTTGGTGCACCGGTGGTCATCTGGGTGATCGTGCGGGGAACCCGGTTCGGGCGCGGAGTGACCACATGAGCGACACAGCGATCCTTACCTGCACCGGGCTCACTATCGGGTACCGGAACCAGAAGACGATCATCAAGGAGGTATCAAGAGAGCTTAACCTCTCGCTGAGGCGCGGCGAAATGGTCTGCCTCATCGGCCCCAACGGGTGTGGCAAGTCAACCCTCATCCGGACGCTGACCGGTATCCAGCCCCCGCTCTCCGGGGAAGTCATCCTGTGCGACCGGAGGATCGGGGAGTTCAGCCCCGACGAGAGGGCACGGACCTTAAGCGTTGTCCTGACATCGCAGGTCCAGGCTGGTTACCTGACGGCCTTCGATATTGTGGCGCTCGGGCGATTCCCGTACACGAACTGGGCAGGACACCTGACGGACCCGGATAAAAAGATCGTCCTCTCTGCGCTTGCAGCGGTAGGGGCCGGTGACCTTGCCGGTCGCTTTATCCACGAGATGAGCGATGGCGAGCGGCAGAAAGTGATGATTGCCCGGGCCCTTGCGCAGGAGCCCGAACTGATGGTACTGGATGAACCCACCGCGTTCCTCGACCTCCCCCATAAGATCGAGACCATGCGGATCCTCCGGCAGGTTGCGCAGAAGACGAATAAGTCCATCCTCCTCTCTACTCACGATCTCAACCTCGCGATCCGTTGCGCCGACCAGCTCTGGATCATCGACCGTAAGGGAAACATGATTGCCGGGACGCCGGAAGATCTTGTCCTCTCCGGGATCTTCGGGTCGGCATTCGAGATTGAGGGGGTGCACTTCGATGCAGTCCGCGGGGAATTCTCCATTCCGGTCGAGAGGCGGGGCACATTTACACTCTCTGCCCCGGAATCGGTGGTGCGGATCTGGACCCGGTGTGCACTGGAACGGATCGGATTTGTACAGGCCGAAGGTACTACCGCAGATATCTCAGTGACCGTTCGAAACGAGGGAGATAAAACGTGGTGGCACTATTCCCAATTGGGCGGACAGCAGGACTGCGACAGCATCCGCGAACTCATCGGGTGCATCACGTCCCCTCATAACAATGGCGATGAGTAGTAAGACCGGAAACTTCTAAAAAGGACGGGCCAAAAAGACTTTTTTCCGGTGATGCAGGAATGTCACCGGTATGGTGCCTGGCGTGATTATTCAACATTCGAGAAGTTCTTCAGGTTTCCCATGAGGAAAAGAAATCCTCAGGATTTCTTTGACGGAGAATCTCGTGCCGGAAACGAGGTGGGGGCGTAATTACCCCATTTCGGGCGCCTAATTCGTAAAAACGAGGGACTAAATATTTCAATTCCTGCGGAAAATGCCCTGAACCGGTGTTCCGGGGCCTTAGCAGGCCCGGATAAAAACGTAAATAGCGCTAATACAGGAGCCAAACGCGGGCCTGAGCGTACTGCGGGCATCAGTACATCACGAAATTTGAGCCCGGATAAAAAGTGTCTTTTTAATGGATTGTTCTGGGCCGGGTTCTACGTGGTCTGAAGAACGATTTACGAAGATTTGTTTCAGTTCTTTGAAGATACTGCGGATGCGATGTGATACGAGTTGCTGACTATCCACGATGTACGGAGGAAATTTTAGAGACGTACCGGGTACATACAAATTGATTGGATCGAGGTAGTCTTAAGAGCATATTTTTTCAAGCAGACTCTGCAAAAAAAATTTCAATCGCGATCATGAGGTGTCAGTTGATGAGGCGATTATCGGTTAATTATCCGACAATATGTATGTATATGCTACAAAATTTTGAATTTGCCGACGTGAGATGGTTCCCCAATCAACCAGACCCTGCATGAAAAAATTTGAGCGGGGGGTGAGGGGGTGGTTGAAATTTTTTTGCCGGAGATCGATTGCGATGCTGATAATGGTGTAACTCTTCACTCAGGTTTTAGCAGGTAGTGTACACTACCAGGATTCGCGGAGGAATAATTAGAGAAGTACTGGGCCTATGAAAACGGGGAAACAGGGTGCCGGATCCCGGTCGGGTGAAGAATTTCTGACCATCTTTTTTTAGAGAGACAAATGAACTGACGGTGACACCGGCAATTATTGCAGGCAGTTTTGCCAGGGGGATACACAATCAGTTAATGAAATCGTTCTGCCATTGTCACCGGCATCAGATCCGGTTAACGATGGGGAGGAAATGAGGATGGGCTTTCCATGCAGTAGACAATGAAATTTTTTCCCCGAAAAATTTCCGGTCCTGATTGTGATTATTTACGAATCCAAAAATTAACAGACAAAAAAGATTCGAAATATTTTTCCCTTAATTTTATATTGTCACCTTCCTGAATACATACCCCGCACACACCACGACAACCGCAGTAACGATGAGAAGCAGCAGGATCGGAACTGCCGGGATCGATCCTGCGCCCACGTCACGGATCGCATCGATGGCAAAACTGAGCGGGTTGACATGGGCGATGGCGCTGAGCCAGCCGGGCATTGCATCGTACGGCATCAGGGCGCTTGAGGTGAAGAAGAGCGGCATCGTCACCATGGCCGAGAATGCTGCAAACGAATCGTGTTCCTCCAGGTAGAGTGCAACCGTGGTCGAGAACGAGGAGATGAAGACCCCGAAGAGGAAGAGGATGAGGTACACCAGACCGTACTGGAGCGGGGTCATCAGTGTAGCACCGATCAGGACCGCAATGACCAGGATGATGGTAGCCTGGAGAAGGCCACGAATCGAGATGAAAAGGATCTTACCGACAAGAATGCTCTCGCGGGGCACCGGCATGGCAAGGAACTTATTCAGGTACCCGAGGATCTTGTCGAACATCAGGAGCGATCCGCTGGCAATCCCGGCGGTCAGGATAGTCATGACAAGGATACCCGGGGTGATGAAGTCAAGGTAATTCCCGGTGAACGTGACCGGGAGGGCACAACCGACAAAGAGCAGCCATGCCGCGGGAAGGACGAGAGCCGAGACGACCCCGACACGGTACCGGATCCACCGGATGAAATCCCGGTAGATATATGTGGTAACGCCTTTCACGATCAGTGCCTCCGGTGAAGCATCATCCGGAATTTCATCTCTTCAAATCCCCGGGGCTCTTCCTGCTTCCCGACAGACTGTAAAAAGACATCATCCAGGGAAGGTTCGCGCAGCGACATGGCCTTCACCCGGTTACCGGCGCGGCCCAGGGCATCGGCAAGGAGCGGGAGCGCCTCGCTGCCGTTCTCGGCAGTGAATGCGTATGCATTCCCCGACTGGCCGACAAACACGAGCCCGTCCAGCTGGACCGGCGAATAATTCCCTTCCAGGGTGACCGTGATGACCGTATTCATCAGCCGAGCCTTCAGTTCCGCCGGGCTCCCGAGTGCCACAACCTTCCCGTGACTGATGATCCCGACACGATCGCAGTACTTGTCGGCTTCGTCCATGTAATGCGTGGTCATGAAGATGGTCATCCCCTTCTTATTCAGGGCATGGATGTGCTGCCAGATGTTCTGCCGGGCCCCGACATCCAGCCCGAGCGTGGGTTCGTCGAGGAAGATCACCTCGGGTTCATGCACGAGCGCCTCGGCCAGTTCGAGCCTGCGACGCATGCCGCCGGAGTATGTCTTTGCCAGATCATGGGCCCGGTCGGTGAGTTCCATGATCCCAAGGAGTTCATCCACTTTGTCCTTGGGATTTGGAATGCCGTAGAGCCGGGCGAAGATGAGCAGGTTCTCCCGCCCGGTCAGGTTGGGGTCGACTGCCATCTCCTGGGGCACGTAACTGATGCATTCCCGGACAAGGTCCGGCTCGCGACGGGTGTCATGGCCGCAGATGCTTGCCGTTCCCGTGGTCTGTGCAAGGAGGGTCGTGAGCATCAGGACCGTCGTGGTCTTGCCGGAACCGTTGGGGCCAAGAAGCCCGAAGATCTCCTTTTCGACCGCGAGGTTCAGGCTGTCGACAGCATAGAGATCCCCGAACTTTTTTGTCAGGTTATCGGCCAGGATGGAGGTCATGCCGCATCCTCACCCGGTTCCCGCATAGTACGTTTCTTCTGCCGGTTTGGTAACTCGCGTGCCGCGATCTGATGAGCAGGGCGCTGTATGATCTCCTCAATCAGGATTGCAGGTTCATACATGCTGCTCCTCGCCCGTCCTCTCGAAGTAGTCCTCGGTCTCAAGATACATCTCCTGTAACTTTTGTATGGTCTCATCATCGGTGTCCCAGAATCCCCGTTCGTGCGCTTCGAGAAGGCGGCCCGCCATACTGTGGAGGGCATAGGGATTATTCTCCTCAATCCACTGCCGGTTCTCTGCAGTGAAGAGGAAGTGCTCGGCAGCTGCCTGGTACTCCCAGTCATCCACGGCATCTGAAGTGGCGTCCCAGGCAAAGGTGTACTCAATCGCGTTCATGATCTCCTGCACTCCACGGAAACCATGCGGTTTCAGACCCTCCATCCAGCGGGGATTCAAAACCTTACTCCGGAAAAGAAACCGGATCTCTTCATCAAGGAGCCGCGTCTTCACGTTCTTCGGGTCGGACGCCTCGCCGATGACCGAGACCGGGTCCTTGTTTCCATAGGCCTTGACGCAGGCATTCATCCCCCCAAGGAAGATGTACGGATCGTCCGTATCCAGGATATCAAACTCCCGTGAAACGAGGTTCTTGACGGTTGCATCCAGTTTCCCGAACTGCTCACGGAAGAGTTCCGGGACATTCTCCCCGTGGAACTTCCTGCCATAGGCATAGGCACCCCAGGTGGTGTACACATCCGCCAGGTTCTTTCTCTCCGCCCATGCCGATGCATGCACGACCTCCCCCACGGCACAGCCATGGTTACCGGGAGGGTCGCCGAAGATCCGGATGAGCGCCTGATCGCGTGCCTCCGCTTCGGGCATTCCCGCCTTCAGCTTCTCCAGCAGGTCCTGCTTCAGATGTGCGGCAAGGAAGTTGACATCGTCAGCTTCATCAAGGGTCGCGATACTCTCAACACCTTCATCAATCAGCGAAACAAGGTCCGGGAAGGTGTCGCGAAAGAGCCCGCTGATGCGGAGCGTTACGTCTATGCGGGGTCTTTTAAGTTCCTTTGCCGGAACCACTTCAATTCCGGTCAGGGAGCCACCCCGTTCCGACCAGACAGGTCGTAGTCCCATCAGCCAGATGATATACGCGATGTCATCGCCACCGGTCCTCATGGCATCAGAAGCCCAGACGACTATACCGACCCGTTGTGGATACTCTCCCTTCTCCGTCACGTATCGTGCGACCATCTGGTCTGCCATGGCCATGCCGGTCTTCCAGGCCGCAGGTGTCGGGATGGTCGCCGGATCAAGGGAGTAGCAATTTCGGCCGGTAGGGAGGAGATGGGCGTTACCCCGCGTCGGATCGCCGCTTGGCCCGGGTGGGATGTACCCTGCATCGAGAGCCCGCACCATGTTTGCGAGTTCGTCGGTTGTCTGCCCGATGCCGGGGACAATGGCGGTACAGATGTACCGGGCGGACAGTTCCAGTGCATCATTCCCGTTCCCAAATGTTTCGCGTACTCCTTCGATCACGGCATCCGGATCGAAGGATACTAAAGCCATCTTCGCGATAAGTTCGCGGGTCCGGAAATCAACCCTATCGATAAGGGTACCATTCATCTCTCCGAATCTGTCATTAAAGCCGGATGGATTTACAAGGAGTTCTGAAAGCGAGAGCGAGAGCGCTTTTGCTACGCTTCCACGCAATGAGGGGACTTTCCCGTTCTCCAGCCGGGACAGGGCATATACCATCTCAAGAAGCCGATCGCCTGTGGGGGGGAGACCCAGGATATGCAGCCCGTCTTTGATGATAACATCCCGGACTTCGCAGATATAATCATAGATCCGTTCTGCATTCTCCGCCACCTGTTCCCGGGATACGCTGGCCGGAAGACCAAGGTCGTTTGTCAGGTTGTTGGCAACAACAATTGCGTGTGCCTCCTCAGCCTGTTCCGTGGCCTTCTGGAGTTCCCCTCCGCGTTTTGCACGGAGGTATTCCTGCAAAATGCTGTCAAGCCGGGCTAACTCTCCATACCCTTCGGCCCGCATCATCGCCGGTATCATATGCGTGAGGATAACTGCCCAGCTTCGTCGTTTCGCCTGGACTGCCTCACCGGGATCGTTGATGATGTACGGATAAATGTGGGGCATATCCTCGAAGATGACATCCGGGTAACACTCCTCTGACATGGCATTGCCCTTACCCGGCAGCCATTCGAGTGTGCCGTGCGTGCCGACATGAATGACGGCCTGGGCACCGAACACGTTCTTCATCCACCGGTAATAGGCCAGGTAGTGGTGGGGCATCACGATGTCATTGGAATGGATCAGGGACTCGACCTGTTCAAAGAGGCCCCGGGGTGGCTGAATGCCAATGAAGACGTTCCCGTTGATGAGACCCGGCATGCAGAGTTCTCCATCACTCACAAAAAGTTCCCCCGGCGCATCACCCCAGTCTGCGGCGATCTTGACCCGGTTCTTCTTCGGGATCTTCCGGAACCATTCGCGGTAGAGCGCGGAACTGACCGTGCCGGCAGCCCGTTCCTTCATCTGTACATCCGACATCCAGCTGGTGTCATTCGTGAGAGCGGCGATCATCTTCTTGATGAGTTCGTCTCCGGATTCGGGGATCTGGTCCACCCGGTACCCGGCCTCCCGGAGCCGGTGGAGCATCCCGATCACGCTCTGGGGCGCATCAAGAGCGGCGGCATGGCCTAGTCCGTCTATGTCCCCGGTGTACTGGTACAGGAGGATCGCCACTTTCCGATCCTGTACCGGCGTCCTTCCCAGTTCTGCCCAGCGGCGGGCCATCGCCGCCACGCGCCCGGGACGGCCCGGGATGGGCAGTGCCCGGTTTGTCTGCCCCCCATATTCTCCGGTTGACGCTAACGGAATGGTGATGATCTGCCCGTCAAACTCCGGCAGGATGACCCCGGATGAGATCTCCAGGGAGGTGAGACCCGATGCGTCATGAGACCATGCATCATACGTGCGGTGCATCGTGATGGTCTGGAGCAGGGGTACACCAAGGTCGATAAAAAAATTGTATGCCGGTTCGGTCCGGGTCCCGTCATTGGGATCCGAGAGGGTTAACTGGGACAGCATCATGTTGAGAATTAAGACATCAATGATGGGGGTGCCATCCGTGATCAGGTTGTTCTCGATGAATTTCCGGATGCCGATTGCCCCGGTGACCGGGTTCGGCTGGGTGATAAGAAAGAACGGAAGGGCATTCATGCCCTGTGATTCGATCGCGGCAACCAGTGCATCGACCGCGATGAGGTTTTCGCGGATATAAGTGGTCTGGTGAATAAGGATCCCGATGGTAGGCCGTGACGGCTCGATCCGTGCCTTGTGAGAGGTCAGATCCCAGACCCCGGGAAGAGAGGGATGATAGAACCCTTCTGTCGGGGGATACCTGATCGGGGGCACTTCGATCTGGGCCCCGCCAATGACTTTACACGCCCAGAGTACAAGGTTTTTCGTGTTCTCCTTTCCCCCCAGCTCAATGCAGGCCTGGATAAAATCATAGTCATCATCGCAAAAGGGGAAAAGGCTGCGGTACTCCTTCATCTCTTCGGGCAGGGTACTCCCCACAAAGATAGGGATGGCATGTTTCTTTGCAACCGCGATGAGCTGCTCAAATCTTTTGAAATGCCGGATGCTCCCATGGTAGCCGATGACAAGCAGATCGCACTTGGGAAGCTGAGTCTTCAACAGGTCTGCACATTTTTTCTCATTTGCATCGAGCTGGTCGGATGCCACCTGGATGATCTCCGGGACCGGTCCAAGGCTTTTACATGCTTCTGCTGCCTGCACAAACCAGGGGTTCTCGGTGATGCCCGGGCAGGTATACATGATCTTCATTGTAATGAACTCCCCACCATGCGGTAACTAACACAGATCCTGAATCGCGAGGATCTTTTTATCGGTGTGCCTGGTACCGGGTTGCTGTGAATGAAAATGGCCATACAAAAAAAGGATAATTGGGTTACACATTCGCAATGATCTCACCGGAGTTAATGGTCTTCCCGCTGACCCGGTCAATGATCATATACTGGACCGCCTTATTCACCGGGAAACCGAACCCATTCTTTGCACCCTCCTTCTGGAGGATAAGATATGTCTGATCGTACACATCGTTCTGATAGTTCGCGTCAAATGTTAACTTAAACTTGTCACCCGTTTTGATGAACCCGTCGGCATTATTCCCGATCTCTTCGAGATATGTCTTATCAGCAGGATCATCCCGACAGGAATATGCAGTCGTGGTATCCGTCACCGGTTTATCCGAAGGGCCAAGGGTTGTTTTGGTATTTCCGTTCTGGAACGATACTTCGATATCATTGAGATTAAAACTGTCCCCGCCATCGTGCGCGAAGAGGATGTAATTATTCTCACATGTGTATCCCACGGGGAAATGATCGCCAACACCCGTATTGTTGACGCCTTTGATACCATCGCCAAGATTAACTACTGCGGACAGGGTTGCCTGCGGCGTCTTCTTCTCAGAACCGGTCATGCCCCCGGCAAATGCCGATACCACGGCCGCAATGATGATGGTGACCACCAGCATCAGCATCACGCCCACCACCGGGGATACTGCGGAATCATTATTTTTTGAGATCATCTGACAACAACCTCCTTGTCAAGAAGGTACTTCCCACTGGGAACATGCAGAATTTTTACCTCGACAACACTCCCGGATTTCAGGCTGGGATCATCAAATGTGTCGGGATCAGTTTTAGTTGCACCCGCAGTCCAGTTCATACCAAGGAGCTCCGCAGTCCCCCGGAGATTATATGTTGTCATCACATCCCCGGTTTTGATGGTGAAATTGCCAAAGTCCTTGGTTTCCGGGCTGCTGGAAGCATATCCCGTGGTCATATCGCCAAGATAGGGAACACGGACATCCGACTTACTTCCCCAATAGAGTAACGAGACATTACTCAATTTAGACTGGGTGTGCTTGTAGGTGTATCCGCTCTTGTTGGTGAAGTACGTGATAATCTGGAGATCTTTTGTGGGTAGCGGATCCCCGCTCAGGTGCTTAAAATTGATCATTGGTACATTGCTTCCCATGCCATTATCAGCACTTAGATCTATGGTCACATCCATCGATACCGTGGGAGCTTTCTTGGATGTATCCCCAAGACCCCCGGCAAATGCACTCACTACCGCTGCAATGATGATCACGACCACCAGCATCAGCATCACGCCGACAACCGGAGATACCGCACATTCAGTTTGTGCCCGATTCTGTTTTTCGATTATTTCTGACATAATTATCCTCAGTTTTCACCGAATCTTCTCGTCTGTTGTTCTGGAAATAAAACGGGCTTACAGGACGCCCGGTTGATTCATAGGGACAGGTCATCCATCATTTCAGGGTGAACGTGCCGGTCTGGATTACCTTACTGCTCGCCTTATCGATGACCTTGTACTCGCACTTGGTGTGGAGGAACGCGGCGAATCCACCGGCTGCACTTGTCGGCTTCCATGAGAGGGCTTTTCCTTCCGGTGCATAGCCTGCGTCGCTGCTGTCGTAGCAGTTATCGGCGTAGAGCATGAACTTGTCACCCGGATCGATGTACCCGTTGCTGTCACCCACTTCCATCAGGTATGCGGTGACATCCGTGGGCAGGCAGGTGGTAGCGGTACGGTTAATTGCATTGTTCAGCCCAATCGTGATCTTGGCATCCTGGCTCTGTAACTGGATGTAGACATCATTGAGTGCGAACGAATCGCCACCTTTATGTTCGAAGAGCAGGCCGTTCTCTGCTTCAAAGGAGGTGGGATAATCGGGAACATAGTTTGTTTTATCAGTGTCCTGAATACCTGCAATGACGGGAGTAACACCAAGCGTTGCCTGAGGTGCTTTTGAAGAACCGGAGTTGAGACCACCGGCAAATGCACTCACAACTGCGGCAATGATGATGGTCACAACGAGCATGAGCATGACACCCACCACCGGGGAGACTGCTTCATGGTTCATCTGCTTCATTTCACAACAACCTCCTTGTTGAAGATGTACTTGTTGCTGGGAACATGCAGGACTTTGATATCAACCACAGCACCCGTCTTGAAGGATGGATCATCGATGGTGTCCGGTGCCGGCCACGTGCCAGCGGTCCAGGGAAGGCCGAGGAAATCGGCAACCTGGCGGGTACTGCCAACGGCCATGATATCTCCTGTCGATGCAGTATAGTTCCCGAAGTCTGCTTTCGGATTATCTCCTGCAATACCAACAGCAACGGCATCGTTCAGGTACGGGAGCCGGGTATACCCGGTTCCATAGCCATAAAGATCAAAGGCCGTACTCGATGCAGTGTGGCTTGTTTTGTAGACACCCCCCGTTTCATTGGTGAAGTAGGTAACAATACTTAGATCCTTGGTTGGGATCGCGTCGCCACTCAGCATCTCGAAGAGGATCTTCGTGGTTGTTCCCCCCATACCGTCATCCGCTCCGGTGACGATTTTCACATCCATTGCTGCGGAAGGGGTGGCTTTCGTACCGGATCCCAGTCCTCCCGCAAACGCGCTCACAACAGCAGCTATAATAATAGTTACGACAAGCATGAGCATGACGCCCACTACGGGTGAGACGGCATGCTCCGACATGGCTTTTTCACTCACTCTCATTTTTTCTCATCTCCAAATCTTGGCCATCATGCGATGAGTAAAGACACGCCCCCGGAGTGTCAGTGACCACATGGTCCAACCGTAGATGACTCGATCAAGTAAAGTTGCGTTAAAACTATTTTAATTGTTCATTTCTCTTTTCAAATTTGTAGCAATTATTATTAAAAATTTTAAAAACAGTAGCAAAATCCGGACCAGTTTCCGGTGCTGCAAAAACCCCCCGGAGAATGCTGCGATCGAAAATTTTTATGAGGCTGGAATCACGGTCAGGTCCACGGACCTGACACCTTTCCTTGATTTCAGCTGCTCAAGAAGATCCTTGATCCGTGCATCATCTCCCTGGAGCAGGATAAACTCAAGCGCGGTATCGTTATTCATCGATGCCCGTAACGATGCCCGGATGATCGTCCGGAATCTCTGCTGGATCCGTTCAAGCGATGGCCAGACATCTCTCTGGCGATTATCATAAACCACAGTGATAGTACATTGTTGTTTTTGGGAGACTTCCGCCATGAAATTTGGTCCTTCCTTTCGGTTTCCGGATTGCATCATATGTAAACAACTTATTTTGATTTAACTAAATAAAATTTGCTTATCCAATTGCCTGCCCTATAGCCACAACCAGGATCCATTCCGGGATGATCTCCCTGCATTGGGGGGACATACCTCTGATTAAGTAGTCAGAGAGCCACCGTGTAGAGGAGATCACCTGCCAGATAAAAACCCAGTAAAACACTCCGTTTTCCGATCAGAGCCCATTTTACAGAACCACTTTTTGGATAGTCGCACGTTTTGGCGAATTAGAATACAGTGATTTTGAATGAGGGGAATATTGGGGTCATTTTGACAATCGGAAGGTAATACATCCCTGAAAAAATGTCAATATAGGACCTCCCGGTTTGAGGATCGATCGGCAATCCGGAGATCGGTCCGGCCGGAGGAGCCGGGTGGGGGGTGGATCGGGGTGTTCCATCGAGAGTCGTCATGCCCCGTGGCCTCTTCATGTCACAACAGCTTCGTCTCTTGTGTAGGCTTGGGCACCTTGACCACGAGCACCCGGAAGACACCGGAACTCTCATTTTTCCAGGTGTGCGGGATCCGCGCCGGGCTCTCGACCAGCATATCCTTCCCGACGGTCTCCTTCTCGTTGCCGATCTCGACAACACCGGTGCCTTCCAGCACGTAGAAGAAGACCTCGACCGGTGTGATGTGTTTCTTCAGCGCCTCACCGGGCTGAAGCGTGATGACAACCGCCATCGCATGGGGCGACTCGTAGATCTTCCGGGCATCCACATGGTGCGGGTTGGGACCCGACACTACTTTTGAAACATCGGTAATTTTCATCTGATCTTCCACCTTCCGATATATGCGTCCTGTGTGCGGGGGAGAGATAAGGGTATCCGGGCCCTTACCCGGATCCTCCGCTATCCGCTTTGCCCCGGACCTGAACACCGGTGTGATAGTGTATCCCGGGTACCGCAGCAGCAACCATTGCCTTCCGCTTCACGAGATACCGGCATTTCTGAGGATCGGAGGGGTGGCACCCGGCCACCTGCTCGATCCTGAGAACACGATACGGGAACCGGCCGAACGATCCGAACTCAAGGCGCCGCAAAAAACCGGAGACCGTGTTGCACTGGTACCGGGTCAGGCCGAAGCAGTCCCGGAGCTCCTGCACCGTGACCCACCGCACATCGGCATCCTGCTCTGCCATGAACTGATCCAGCAGCTCCGGGATCCCATCATATTTTCTCATGGTTTTTGGAATCGTGCCCTATTTCGGATCGGATTCGATCTCCCGTACCAGGTGCTCCATCACGGAGTCCACCGCCCGCCAGGTCGGGGAGTCCGCGTGCCGGAGGATATAGGGTCGGCCCTCGTCCCCGGCCTTCACCATCTCCGGGTCAAGGGGGATGGCCCCGAGGAACGGGACACCCAGATCCTCTGCTGCCTTCTTCCCGCCACCGGCACTGAAGAGGTTCACGATCTCCCCGCAGTGGGGGCAGACCATCCCGCTCATGTTCTCGATGACCCCGAGGACCGGCAGGTCGAGTTTCTCAATAAACTTGGCCGCCCGCATCGCGTCCATTACGGCCACATCCTGCGGGGTTGTTACGATGACCGCACCCCGCACATGGGGGGCCAGCTGGGCGATCGTGAGCGCCTCGTCACCGGTGCCGGGCGGGAGGTCCACGACAAGGTAATCGAGTGCACCCCAGTTCACTTCGGCAAGGAACTGCTGGATGGCCACCATCTTCATCGGGCCGCGCCAGACCACCGGCGTGCTCGTGTCCGGCAGGAGGAATGCCATAGAAATGACCGCGAGGTTGCCGGTGACATGGACCGGCTCGATCATCGTTCCCAGCACGGCAGGGCGCTGGTCCTCGATCCCCAGCATCTTGGGGATGTTGGGGCCGTGGAAGTCGAGGTCGAGCAGGCCGACTTTTTTCCCCTTGTTCGCCAGAGCGTAGGCGAGATTCACGGAGACCGTGGACTTCCCCACGCCGCCCTTCCCGCTCAGCACGAGGATCACGTGCTTCACATCGATCTTTGCCTTCGGGGGCAGCCCCTTGGGGGCAGCGTGCGGTTGTGCGGACGGGCAGGTATCGCAGTTGTCCGTGCAGTTCTCATCGCAGATCTTCTCATCGTGTGCGGATTGTTCTGTCATGGTACCAGTATCCAAAAATATTCAGGGGATTTGTGCCCCGGTTCTCAGTCGTGCTTCTCGTCTTCCGTGACCTGGGCAAGGATTGCAGCGGTCGGGCCGATATCGATGATCTTCCCGCCCCGCATCAGCGCCAGCCGGTCGCAGATATCCCGGACAAAGTCCATGTCGTGCGAGACCACGATGAAAGTCTCATCCATCTCGTCCCTCGCATGCAGGATCGAGTGCTTCACGTCCTGCTTGGTGATGGGGTCCATCGTGCCGGTCGGCTCATCGAGGATCACGAGCCGGGGCTCGCGGATGAGCACCTGCGCAAGGGCCACGCGGTGCCGCTCGCCATCGGAGAGTTCGCCCGGGAACCGGTTCAGAATTTCCCGGGATTTCTCTTCGGTGAACCCGGCCATCCGGAGCGTGATCACCGCCTTCCTGATCGCGAGCTCCTTGGGAAATTCCAGTCCGATCGCATCGGTCAGGTTGTCGATCACCGTGCGGTGGGGGAAGAGATCGTACTCCTGGTGCAAAAGGCCGATGTACTCCTTGGCCCGGCCCCGCTGGTCGATACCGGGCTTTGTCATGTCCACCCAGTCGTCACCGATCAGGACATTCATCTCGCCGCTCGTGGGCTCGATGATGCCGGCAATGATTTGGGAGAGCGTGGTCTTGCCCGCCCCGCTCTTCCCGATGATGCCGAAGATCTCCTTCTTGGCCACATCGAAGGTGACCATGTTCACGGCCTTCACCACCCCGCGGTCCACCGAGATGTAACGCTTGGTCACGTCCCGGGCAGAGAGGATCTTCCCGCCCAGTTCCACGGGCTCCGCTTCCCCGATCTCGTGGTAGTCCTTCGCAAACGATCTGATGACGGACTTCGGCGACCCGATGGCGGCGATCTCGCCGTCCACGAGCAGCATTGCACGGTTCGCCATATCCTCGATCACCTGCGAGAAGTGCGAGGTGACGACCATGCCCATCGTGTTCTTCTTTGCCGCTTCGGTGAGCATGCCGTGGACCAGCCGGGCGGTCTCGGGATCGAGCGTGCCCGTGGGTTCGTCGGCAAAGAGCATGGCCGGGTTCTTCGCCAGCTGCCGGGCAAGCACCACCCGCTGCTTCTCGCCACCCGAAAGGTCGCGGGCAATATGCATCATCCGGTGCGAGAGCCGGACCTGGTCGATCAGGTCGGCTGCCCGGGCGACCGCAAGCTCCTGAGGGTAGCGGATGTCATCAAGAGCGTGGAGCACGTTCTCGATCACCCGGTCGTCACCATAGAGCGCGAAGGAGCGCTGGAACATGATGGCGGTCCGGTTCATCACCCGGGACTTCATGCCATCGGTCTTCTCATCCCAGAGATCGACATCCACGGCCGCGAGGTTTCCCCCGCACTCGGGACATTTCCCGCCGGCCCGGCTCTGGACATCCATGTATGCGCAGCGGTCGCAGGCGGCCATGTGGTAGATGACCGTGCCTTTGGTCGGCGGCTGTTCAACGCCCCGGAGCAGGTGCATGAGCACGCTCTTTCCGGCCCCGCTCCGCCCGATGACTCCCATGATCTCTCCTTCAGGGATCTCGAACGAGACCTTGTTTAAGACCCGGGTATCGTCGAAGTCCATGCAGAGGTCGTGGACACTGATGAATGGTTGTGGCATGATTGCTCGTACGGAATTATTACGCATATGAGCATAAAGATTTAAGGATCGGGATCCAGAGGATTGTATGCGGTGCGGGCGACGTCATGCATCTCCCGGTTACCATCAGGGTACCGCCATGACGGGCACCCGGCCCGCCTGAAAAAAGAGTACGGTTTTAACGCTTGTCCGTCGCATCGCGCGGGCACTTCGGGCACCGGCCTTCCGCTGCCTTTGTGCAGCCGGCCATCTCGATACCCTTGCCATTGACCAGCGCATCGGCAATTTTCCGGCGGGCTTCGTGCAGGTCGCGCCACGCGGTCTTCCGTGAGACGCCAAGTTTCTCTGCCGCCTCTTCCTGTTCGAGCCCTTCGAGGTCGATGAGCCGTATCAGCTCGATCTCATCGGGCTGGAGCGAGATCCCCTGACCCTCCTTCTCCGGGCAGCAGCAGGGTTTGTAACAGCGGGATTCCCCGTTTCCTTCAATGATGCGACGGACACGGGGCCGTCCCCTTCGCGGGCACTCAGGTAACTCTGTAGTTTCATCCGCTGCCATTGCTTTCTCCTGGATATAAGATGTATCCGGAATAGTATAACAGGATTACCGGGTCTGCCGGATGAATTCCCTGGCATCAGGGACCTGATGGCTTCGCGGGGCCGGGCGTTCCCGGACAAGATATTTCCTGATGATCCGGTACGGAGGGACGGTATCCTGGAACTTCTCGATCCGGACTACCTTGTACCGGCAGGAGACGTACGGCCCCTGGTGAATCTTCTTTAAAAATCCGGAGAATGCCGGCCCTGATGATTCGTCCATCCGGAAGAACGAACGGAGTTCACTGACCGTGACCCAGCGCTCTTCTGCACCGGCAGACTTCATGTACTGCTCCAGCAGGTCGGGGATCTCCGGATGGCGGATCATGGCAGGGCACCTTGATCGTCAATAAAAAAAGGCGGGGGCCCTTAATGGCACCGGGGCCCGTGGCCGCAGGGGGTACGTGCAACGTTATCGGTCGTATCGGATCCGCAGCAGCAGGTTTTTCCAAATTTCAGGGGGGATTCGCACTCATCGCGGTGACTCTTTCCCTCTTCATGCTGCTCGTGCGTTTCACCGCAGGCGCAGGTGTGCAGGGTAGTGGCTTTCTTCTCGTTGTTGGATTGTGTGGTTTCTGGCATCTGTTCACCAACCGTACGGGTGTCGTACGATAATTACTCATATGCGCATAAATCATTTAAAGGATCGCCTCGTACACGTAATCGTAAAATCCGGACAAATCCGGACATCTCCCGAGTATACCTCCATGGAACAGTTGATCCATCATGACCACGAAAGAGATATTTCACGGTGTTCCGGGCATCCTGCGCCCGTTCAAGGAATTTATTGAGAAAAAAGGATTGAAATGTGGCGACCAGATCGCCTACTACGGAGTCCCGGGGACCTGCATGCCGTTTGTCGAACTTCTCGCGTTCGCGGTCAGGTCGCTCGAACCGGAACAGGTCTTCGTTCCCTTTGTGGACGAACACAGGGTAAAGAAGATCGGTCACGTTGATGACGTTGGCATGCAGGCCCGTATCGCTCCGGTGACCTGCAGACCAAAAGTCATCGTCATCATGGGCGGGCTTGCGATGCCCAACGTGCCCGTGAAAGCAGAACAGGTGACGGCGGTGCTAAAAAGGCATCCCGGAACGCCGGTCATCGGTGTCTGTTTTATGCACATGTTCGAGAAGGCCGGGTGGCTCTCAACGGTATCGTTCGACTGCCTGATCGATGCAACGATCGATCCGGTTGAAGTGACGAGAAATTCCTGATCCTTTTTTTTAAAAGCATACGAAAAGACCGGCATTTGCCTGTCGGCATGAGAATCTGAAAAAAAAAGAAAAAAATTTGGTTGGGGATGTGCTTACCTTGCGGGGATGATCAGTGAGCGCTCGCCGGCGGGCATGAACTCGCGGATTGCACCACGTGCGAACTCGCGGCGGGGTTCGGAGAAGTCGAACTTGAGCGACGGGTCTGCGAAACAGATCTTGATCAGCGGGGAGAGAACCCATGCGTCCTGGCGTCCGTAGTGGGCGGAGGCGGCGATGGCTGCGTATTCTCCCTGGTGTCCGACGTTCATTGCGTAGTTCGGGTAGTTGGGTCCACGGAGCTCGCCAATGCAACCCTCGTCGGGTCTGATTGACATTGAGTTCGAGGAACCGCACTGGTCCTGCAGGTCGTAGCCGAAGAAGCCGAGACGTGACCAGCCTTCCTTGTGGGCGAGCATGGACATGTACCAGCCGTTCAGGCCAGCGTTCGAGTTTGCAGTAGCGAGTGAACAGGAGATACCTGATGCTGCTGCAAGGACGGATGCACGCTGGGAACCGCCGAAGTGGCTCTCGAGGGTGGTCGGGTACTGTTCGTACTGTTCCATACCGTAGAGCGTGACCTCGGTTGCGATGTCGCTGACGACTTCCTGGGTCTTCTTTGCCTTGCCGATGCCACCGTGCTTGGACTTGATGTAGTCAAGACCATAGTAGCAGTAGTCATCGAGGATGTTGTCGGTGTATGCAGCGGTTGCATACTGGGTGAATCCGACACCACCGGACATGTAGCTGCCGAGCCAGATCTGGTCGAAGAGCATTGCACCTGCACCGACGACTTCAAGGGTTGCCTTGACGGGGTCGTTGGGGTACTTGCGGTCGCCCTGGATCATATCACCGAAGTGACCGAACTTGATGCCACCTGGCTCGTTCGGGCCACGTGCACGGCGTGCGGGCAGGATGTCTGCCATCTGGATAACACCGGCGTGCTTTGCTGCGAATGCGAGGTCAGCGACTGCTGCTTCGCCTGCGCACATGTGGTATGCACCGATGAAGGACATACCGATCTGCATTGCAGACCACCGGGAGGTGGTTCCACCGTCGCAGGTCCTGCTGACGGTTGTCGGGATGTGCACTGCCTGGAACATCGACTTGCCGACTGCTGCCTTTAAGGCTGCTGCGCTCTTTGCGGGGAACAGCTTGTCAAGGTTGAGCAGGAACTGGGGCTCGATGTCGTCTGCCATCTCGTCGTCGCCAGTGAAGATCTTCACGTAGCAGTCGTCGACGAGTGACGGGTGGGTCTCGACCATGTGTTCCTGAACGACTGCGCCGCCTGGCATTGCGTGGTTCAGCACGTGGAGGTACTCGTTGATGGTTTCAGGAGTAACTTCCTTGCCGAGACGCTTCTGGAGGGTGTTGTGGGCAAGGTCAAGACCTACGATGATGGTCCTGCGGATGTCGTCCCACATCTGCTGCATTGCAGCGTTGTTGACGAAGTGGAGGTCGTCGCCCTCGACAAAGACGTTGGTGCCGCTGACTTCGTAGGTCATCAGCTGACGCTGACCGAGCGGGATACCACCGAGGTGGCAGCGCTTGGGGTCGTACATGGAGATGCCGCGGTCCATCTCGGCCTTCTTACCGGCCTTCATGAACTCGACTTTGCGCGGGGACTGCTCAAGACCCTCACGTCCGAAGACGGTTGAGGTTGCTGTCGGGTCCTCTGCGAACTTCTCCTTCATTGCCTTCAGGAAGAGCTTCTGGGTTCTCTCGATTTTTGCTGACTTTGCCATGATTATGCCTCCTTGGGCATGAAGCCGTATTTTACACGGAGTCCGTGGATGCGCTGGATGTATTCGATTGCTTCTGCGTCATCACGGTAGGCGGATCCCACGAGTGAGTGGTAGATCGTGGTGTTTGCCTTGAGCCACTTGGAGTCCATCGGCTTGCCGACTTTGACTTCAGTGTCGAGGGGCTCTCCGATCTGGTTCTTGACGTACTTGACAATGCCGGCCTTCTTGTCGAGGACACAGCGCTGGAGCATGTCGAACATCATTCCGTTCTCATCGAGACGGAGGGAGTGGCCGTGCACGGTTGCACCACGGATACCGCAGAGAGCGGGGTCGAAGAGCTCGGTGTTGACGAGATCCTTGGCGTATTTCTCAAGGTCTCTCTCACGGCATTCGATGATCTGACGGCCGGACAGGGTACCTGGGTCAATGCCGCGGAAGCGGTATGCCTCGAGGTAGGACCTGAGGTAGGGCTGGCAGGGTGCGTTGTACATCGAGTCAGCGAACTGGATGTAGCGGACGCGGTCGCCGGCCTTTGCGCCGTCGGTCGGGGTCACCATCTTGCGGACCGGGCAGGCGGGTTCCTGCTGCTCGGAGAGCGGGGGGTGTGCACTCTTGTAGGCTGAGCCGGGTGCACGGTGTCCCATGATCAGGACGATGTCCTTGTCGGTAACATCGCGAAGCTTAGAGAGCTTGTGGTTGGGGTCCATTGCCTTGCGCCTGTTGTCGGCAACAATAGACTGGCCTGCACAATACTGGGGTTTGTATGCCATTTGTATCACTCCAATGTTTTCTTCTGTTTCACAATTCTCATAACGGATGAAATGACTTCTGCCATCTTCTCGCGTGTGGGGGTCTGGCCCCGGGTCACACCGCTCACAATGGACATGACCGTACCTTTGGTGCGGATCTTGTCCTGCGGGGGCATCACAACCGATGTCTTCACACCCTCCTTTGCGAGATCCTCGTAATCGACTGGGGACTGGGAAACTACGATTGCCTTCACATCACAAGCCTGAAGGATAAAACGGACCTTGTGCACCACATGGGAACGTACATTCCCGTGGTGAAGGATGGCAACCTTGTGCTTCTCAATCTGTGCGATCTCCTTCGGAGTAAGCCCAAAATAAGCGCCGAGGACGCCCCCTCCGATTTTAGGGGCATCCGGCGGAACGCCGCTTCCGGCATTCAGTACCAGCGTGCTGATACTGTATTCAACGCCCTGTTGTCTTAAGCCTGAGGTGATATCACACACCGGCTTCGTCACGTGGCGGCGTCCGGGAGACATCCCGACCACAATGACATCCGGGTAGCGGCATTCGGAGATGGTGCCCCGCTGGGCAAGACCGCCTCCTTTACCCATGCCCATCGCCTCGCGGCAGTCAACAACCTGGGTTACTCGTCCAATCGGCATGATTATTTTATTCCCTGGAGGATTATCGGCTTGGACTTGCTGCTAGGATCTGCAAGGCCGAGCAATGATTTGTCCGCATTCGGGCCGTACTTGCAGTAATCAACAAGTGACGGCTCGGTCTTCATGTATCTCCCTTCCTGTATCCGGAAAGAAAAATTTGTAAAAACCGGTTCGATTGCGGCCTGCAGTGCGGGAACGACGTCGCGGTTCTCAAGCTCAAGCAGGACGGTGCCTACGTGGACCTGGAGGGGAACCTCCTGGTCGCCGACATGGATGGTCTTCCTCATAGGGTGAGGGTTGGCCTGTCCTTTTGCCGGGCCGTAGGGGATTGTTGCAGGAAGGCGAGGTCCGTTAAGGACCATGCGCCGGACACCGGCAACGCTCACAACTTTGTTGAGAAGTTTCTCCGTAGTCTCGGGGTTGAGCAGACGCTCGGTGATGATCCTGCACTGGGGGAACGTGGCTTCTGTCATTCGTATCCTTGAGGGGCTTAAATGCCCTTTGCAATTGCCTGCATCGGCTTCTTGAATGCTTCAATCTGGCCGAATGTGTCCTGGTAGACCTTCGAGGTGTGTTCGGGGCCGAACATCTGGGTGCCTGCATCAAGTGCACAGGCTGCCGCGATACAGGGCATACCGACACCGGCTGCGTGCCGGGTTACGACGTGGTTACCGTTGAAGACACCGGGGCCGCCGCCACCGTAGATCGAGTGGCTGAAGAACGAGAACCCGACTGCAACACCCATTGCGCGACCGAAGTCGGAGCCTGGGAGGCCGGTCTCGTGCTCGAGCAGGTCGTTGAAGTAGAGCAGGGTTGCTGAGACTGCCTGGGCGAAACGTCCGGCACCGCAGTTAACCATGGTTGCTGCAAGGGTACCTGCAGATGCGTAGGCATTCCAGAGCATGGGGTCCTTGGTCTCGTAGAAGATGTAACCGCTCTTGCCCTTCTTGCCTGCCTTGATGACCTTGTCCTCAATGGCACGCTCGACGAGGCTCTGCACGACAGTACCGATGGTTCCGGTCTTGCCGTTCTTCTTGACGAGGTCGTAGACGATGTTGTTCGCGTTGAGGCCCTGGTATGCGAAGAGAAGGAGCTGTGCCCGCTCGAACGGACCTACAGCGTTACCCATCTCCCACTGTCCTGCCTGCTCGAAGGTGGACATCAGTGTTGCAGCCTGGACTGCATTCCGGTGGGTCATCATAACCGCGTGGTTTGCGGGGATGTTGCGGAGTGCGTAGCCGAGGCCTTCGTTGTTCTGCGGGATGGACATAATCGAGATGACGTTGCCGCCCTGCATGTCCATTGTCTGCGGGTAGGTACCCCAGACTGCTGCCTTGATGTACGAGCCGTCGAACATGTCGACCTTGTACTGGTCAACCACTGCATAGGTGGTGGCTGCTGCAACGTTGGTTGATGCAACATCGTAGGTTGCGGCTGCGTTCATGCGTGCAGTCGGGATCTCAACGAGGAGCATCTTGCCGCCGCCGACCTTGGTGATCTTGGTGTCGTCGCCAGCGGTGACCTGGATCATGTCCTTGATCTTGGCTGAGATTGCGTCACTGTCCTTGACAATGCTGCAGTTCATGCTGCGGCCAAGGATCTGGTTGGACTTGCCGCCGACCTTTCCGGTCTTGAGTGCGTCCTCGATACCCTGTAAGTTGACTGCTACCGTCCTCTTGGTGAGGTCGATAACCTGCAGTGCGCCCTTGTTGACAACGGGGCTGATCCTGTCAATCGTGACATTGCTCTTTAAGAGCTTACCCTCATCGTCGTAGAGGTCGATCGTGTCTTTAAATTTTGCCATTTGAATTCCTCCAAATTTTCGTGTTTAACCGCGATACAATACTGTCACTGAACGAGAGCGTGTACTCTTGAGGTACACGAGTAATGAATGAAAGTCGCTATTGCACGTCCCCTAAGATGGGACATTGAATAATTCCCAATTTTGCCATATAAGCGTTCCTATTTTATACCGGAACGGATTTTTATTTTTTATGGTGAATCAATAAGAAAAACGGGGCAATGTTCAAATACTACATATATTTAAGGTTTCATTTTTTTACGCAGTATTACAATAGTTCGATTTGGTCTCACTAATTGTTATCACAATAACAGAAATTTTCTACTTTTGTATGCGCTGTATATAAAAAATGTGGGGTTGGGGATCAGATCCCTGATGCGTTGAGGGGATCCCGTTCAACCCATGGATTTGCAGTGCGTTATTTCTTCAGCTCGTTGATAGGGCTGGGACCAAGTTCATTGATGGTCTTGACCACATCAGTGATGACGGCGCCCCACTTTGCTCCTTCGGATGCTGAGACAAAGGTCATCCTGAAGCGGCGGTCGTCGAGACCGATGCTTTTCATCAGGCGCTTGACCATGAACATACGCTTGGCTCCCTTGTAGTTGCCTTCAAGGTAGTGGCAGTCACCGAAGTGGCATCCTGAAACGAGGACACCATCAGCGCCGTCAGCGAATGCCTTCAGCACGAAGAGTGAGTCGATACGGCCGGTGCACATCACACGGACGACACGGACATCGGGGGGGTACTGGATACGGCCACCACCGGCAAGGTCAGCACCGGCATAGGAACACCAGTTGCAGAGAATGCCGATGATCTTGGGCTGCCAGATACCGGGGCCACGCTTGGGGATAGGGAAATTTCCGGGTGCTGACATTTACTGCTCACCTCCGAGCAGGAATGCATCGATCTGTGCCACGATCTGCGGGGTTGTGAAGTGGTTCATCCATATGGCGCCACCGGGGCAGAAGCCACCGCAGGTACCGCAGCCTTTACACTTGGCCTCGGTGACCTGCATGACCGTCCGTCCGTCCTTCTCAACGAGTGAGAGCGCGGAGTACGGACAGAGGTTGACACACATACCGCAGCCTGCACACTTCTCCGGGATACAACTGGCGAAGTAGGGCTCGAGCTCGACTTCTCCCATGTGGATCGGGATGCTGGCTGCAGATGCTGCGCCTTCGGCAGATGCTACCGTGTCAGGGATATCCTTGGGACCCTGGCAGACCCCGGCAAGGAAGACACCGGCTGTGGTGGTTCCGCACGGGTTCAGCTTCGGGTGGGCTTCGAGAAGCCATCCATCGCTTGAACAGGAGACACCGAAGAGCTTGCGGGTCCGGTTGGTATCCGCTGCCGGCTGGATTGCAGCAGCGAGCACGACCATGTCGACTTCCATGTCGATGGGGCGGTCGAGAAGCGTGTCGTCTGCCATCACGTGAAGGTTCTTTGTTGCCTTGTCTTCGATGATGTTGGCGACACGGCCGCGGATGAACTTCGCGCCTTCGTCCTGGATGCGGTAATAGAACTCTTCGTACATCTTACCGAATGAACGGATATCCATGTAGAAGATGTAGGGAACACATCCCGGGATCTTTTCAATGATCTGGTGGGCGTGTTTCAGCGAGTACATACAACAGAACCGTGAGCAGTACGGCTTGCCGGTACCGGTGTTGTCACGTGACCCTGCACAGAGTACGAACCCGACTCTCTTGGGGGTTTCGCCATCGCTCGGGCGGACAAGGTGGCCGCCGGTCGGGCCGGATGCGCAGATGAGCCGCTCGAATTCGAGACTGGAGATGACGTTCTCGTACCGCTTGTAGCCCCATTCCTGTTTATTTTCGATGGGGAAGATGTCGTAACCGGTTGCGAGGATCGCAGTACCGACCTTGACCTTGACAAACTCGTCCTTCATCTCGAGGTCGATTGCCCGCTTCTCGGGACCGCAGGCAGTCACACAGAGGCCGCACTTGACACAGGAGGTGAAGTCGATGGTGTAGATAAGAGGAACGACCTGCGGGTGGTTGACGTAGATGGCCTTCCTTGGCTTCATGCCGATTTCGAATTCATTCGGCTTGATAACCGGGCAGACCCCTTCGCAGTCTCCGCAGCCGTTACAGCCGCCGCCAACAATGCCCTTTGCTTCTGCCTCCTTGGGTGTCATCACGCCGCGTGCCTTCTTGCGGATGGTGACATCGAAGTTACCAATATACCCTTCGACTTCATGGACCTCAGACCAGGTCATGAGTTCGATATTGGGGCTCCTGCCGACATCCACCATCTTCGGTGTTAAGATACACTGCGAACAGTCGAGGGTCGGGAAGGTCTTGTCGAGCTGGGACATGCGTCCGCCGATGCTCATATCTTTCTCAATCAGGTAAGTCTTGATCCCTGCTGCTGCAAGGTCAAGGGCTGCCTGCATACCGGCAACACCGGCACCGACGACCATTGCCGCCTTCTCAACCGGCACCGCCTTGGGGTGGAGATCCTGGAGGAGTGCTGCCTTTGCAACGGCAATCCTGATGGCATCCTTTGCCTTATCCGTTGAACCTTCGCGGTCGTGCATGTGCACCCACGAGTTCTGGTCCCGGATGTTTGCCATCTCGAACCGGAACGGGTTCAGGCCGCCATCCTTGGTGGCCGTCCTGAAGGTCGGCTCATGGAGACGCGGGGTGCAGGCTGCGACAACGACACCTGTCAGCTTGTGGTCCTTGATTGCCTTGTGAATGACCGTCTGACCGGGCATCGAGCACATGTACTTGTAGTTGTCAACATAGGCAACATGCGGGAAGGTCTTTGCAGCTTCCTGCACAGCTTCGATATCCATTGACCCGGCGATGTTGGTACCGCAGTGGCAGATGAACACGCCGATGCGTGCGTCTTCTGCCTTGGCAAGGTTGTCAATGGGTGATTTTGCCGGAGCCTCTTCTGCCTTAGGCTTTGCTGCAGGTGCTGCAGCCTGCTTCTTGACTTCCTGTTTCACGGGAGCTACCTTCTTGGTGTCCTTCTTGGACTCGGTCTTCTTGGTGGTTGATTTCTTTTCTGCCATTTTTACCACCTCACAGCACCTTCTTCAGGAACGGTTCGCAGCTGATCGCATGGAGATCAAGCCCGAGGTCCTGTGGACTCATTCCCTGTGCCAGACCAAGGAGTTCAGCGAAGTGCAGTACGGGTAATCCGTACGAAACGCCGAATTTCTCCTGGATCTCGATCTGGCCACGGTCGAACTGGAGCTGACAGAATGGGCAGATATCGGTGAGTGCATCCACCTTCTCTTCCTTTAAGTTGATCAGCTTCTCGTTGGTGATGTCCAGTGCGTGGACAATATCGTATCCGCGGACACCGCCGCCGGCACCGCAGCACTGCATTTTATTGCGGTACTCGACCGGTGTTGCACCAAGGGCAGCAACGAGTTCCTCCATCCAGACCGGGTGCTCGGTGTTGAGCATGACTTCCTTCTCGAACTCACGGTCCTTGTGGGGTTTGGTGAGGTGGCAGCCATAGTGGACTGCAATGCGGGCGCCGGTCAGCGGGTTGGTGATGCTGTCGCGGATCTTGTCGACGCCGATGAACTTGTCGTTGTACAGGAGTTCAGCGGTGTGGTAGACATTGATGGTACCCTTGTACTCCATGTCCACTTCTTTAAGGACTTCATTGACTGCGTCGCGGAGATCCTTGTTGTGCTTGAGCTTGTGGTTGACCTCCCAGATCGACTTGTAACAGCCATTGCAGACAAGGGCAATGTCCATCTTCATCTGCTCGGCAAGCACGAGGTTACGGGCTGCCATTGCATAGAAGACACTCTGGTCGATCGAACCGAATGCACCGGGTGCGGGGCAGCAGCTGGCGCCCTTGAGGGGAACGAGCTCTACGCCGAGTTTCTTCATCGCCTTGATGGAGGCGGATTCGACACCGGGGTACCGGTTGGGGGCAATGCATCCAAGGTAGAATGCGAACTTGTGGTTTATTCCTGATTCAGACATGGTCAGCCCTCCCGTTCCTTGATGATCCGGTCTGCATTGGCCTTCAGTTTATAGTGGTCAATGATCTTCCTGATAGCAGGCATGTATTCCGGATACATGTGGGTGGTCGGCGGGTCTCGGGTCAGGCCGAGCCGCTCGCGGGCTGCACGGTTGACATCGTTGTTGGGCACACCGTGGCCTGAAGCATAGATCGCCGTAACGGTCTTGAGGAAATTGACCGGGATGATATCTCTCTGGAATGCGAGATTCCTCATGGTCATGATGACATCCGTCGGGAGGATGTCCCGCGGGCACCGGTCTGAGCAGCTGTAACAGGTTGTACAGAGCCAGAGATCCGGGTCAGTCAGTGCTTCGTTCTCAAGTCCGAGCACAACTCTCCTCATGAACTTACGGATACGGTAGGTGCTGCGGGGTGCTGACGGGCAGGAGCCGGTGCAGGTACCGCACTGGTAGCACATGTGGGGGATAGTGCGGGAGAGAGTCTTCACTTTCTTGGAAAATTCAGGATTTGAGTCCTCGCGGAAGAATCTCTGCTCGTGGAGTTTCTTCTCCAGAGCTTCTGGGTAACCTTTTGTTCGTGCCATACTGCTCACGCCTTCTCCATTACTTTGATGCTGACCTGGCCGGAGATGTCCTCTTTCACCTTCGAAGTTCTCTTGGTGAAGAGCTTTGCCTTAATCTTGTTGAAGAGGTCAGTCTCCTTGCCCTTCATGCGAACACCGGTCCGCTGCATGACAATGATGTCCTCACCGGGGCAGGCATTGACACAGGCACCACACAGGATACAGTAATCCTTGTTCACGGCGATCTTTGCTTCGATGCTGTCGTGTTTCATTTCTGCTGCGGGGACCGGGCTCGGCAGGTAAATTGCGTTTGCCGGGCAGATGTCTGCACAGGTCGAGCAGCCGCCGGGGCACTTGTCGGCGTTGAACGAGATGTCACCCTCGAAGATCTTCTCGACGGTGATTGCCTCGGTCGGGCAGTTCTTTGCACACCACCGGCAGGTGCAGCAGTTGTCCTGGACAATACTGACCTTTCCATCGATCTTGTCGGAGATGATCTCACGCTCGACAGTGATGCACTCCTCGGGGCACACCTCGGTGCACACCTTGCAGGCATCGCACTTTGTCTCGTCCCAGATCACGTCGCCTTCGACTTTACCGGATTCAGAGGTAAACTCCTTGTGCTTCACGACGATTGCGGGGCAGATTGCACCGCAGAGGCCACACAGGGAGCACTTTTCCTTGTCGACGGTAAAGGTCGTCTTCTTCTTCATTGCGGCCGCCTTGGGCTTTGCGCCGGCAACGGGACCTTTGTAGGTTCCTTCGTACGCGGGGACATTGCGATCGATTGCGTCACGCGGGCATACCTCTTCACAGATGGTACACTTGACACATTTCTCGTCGTCAATCTCCGCCTTCATGTCGTACTGCGGGAATCCTTCCTTCTCGATGATCGGGAGTCTCTCCTTGCCATCCACCTTCAGTGTCAATGCATTGAACGGGCACATGATGACGCAGACGCCACAGTAAGAACACTTGGTCTCGTCAACATCGATTGGGGCTGCATAGTTGATTGCACCACGCCTGGATGCACCAACAAGCCCGAGGACGATTGCCTCCTCGGGGCAGGCGTCGACACATATGCCGCAGCCCGTGCAGGTCTCTGCATTGAGAATAAGGTTGTTAGTGTTCTGAAGGAGCTTCTGCTCCATCACAACATTTACCCCATCCTTCTTTTTGGAAAACTTTGGAAACAATGCCATGTATTAACCCTCACGCTGTTTCTTGTTGCACACGCACCACGGGTCCGGAGGACCCGAGGTCTGCAATTCTGATAACACCGTATGGGCACGCCTGGACACATACGCCGTACCCGGCACAGAGCTGCCCTCTGAAATCAGGGATACCGGATTCTCCGCCCCTGACCCTGCAGACCCCGGATTCGGGATCTGCGGTATGAAGCTCTGATGTGTCAACAGGACAAGCAACCACACAATTATTACAGCTAGTACAATGTTCCATGTCTATGTGCACTGCAAATGCCATTTTGATTTTCACGCACCAGCTATAGATCGATTCTAAAATCGACTAACAAAAAGTGGTAGAAGATGATAGATAAATGTTCTGAAATTTATTGGAGGATACTCTCGTTTTATTGTAATTTTAATTATGTTAATTTAAATACCCGTTCCGCAGGTTAATGGTGAAAACTCAGAGGTTAACTGATTGTTATGTACTTTTACCGGGATTTTCCTGTTTTTTTCCTGCGCTCATAACACTCAGTCATACTGGAAAAACCAATTAGAAAATTTATTCAACCACCATCATGGTACCTTTGTAGTACCGGAGGTTATCTCATGGAAATCAACGGAGTTACTATTGACAATACCTACGCAGAGGCATTCCCGACCTGGGTCTGTCGAATCATCATCACTGCGGTTACTGAGGAATGGGCAAAGACAGCAGCAACCGAGGCAACGGGTTTTGCCACATCGGCAATCGGCTGTCCCTGCGAAGCAGGCATCGAAGGCATGGTCCCGGCAAGCGAGACACCCGATGGACGTCCCGGCGTTGCTATCCTGATCTGTGCAAGCAAGAAGAAACTCAAAGAGCAGGTTGTCGAGCGCCTGGCAGAATGTGTCCTGACGGCACCCACCACCGCAGTCTTCAATGGCATCACTACTGCTGAAGAGAAGATCCCGGTCAAGCTCCACTTCTTCGGCGATGGATACGAATACCAGAAGGAAGTTGGAGGACGCAAGTGCTGGGTCATCCCGATTATGAACGGCGAATACATCGGTGAGGAAGAGTTCGGCATTGTCAAGGGTGTTGCCGGCGGCAACTTCTTTGTCATGGGCGAGAACCAGATGGCCGCACTCATGGGCGCAAAGGCAGCCTCCGATGCGATCGCCAATGTCAAGGGAGTTATCACCAGCTTCCCCGGTGGTGTCGTTGCAAGCGGTTCCAAGGTTGGCAGCCTGAAGTACAAGTTCATGGTTGCCTCAACCAACGAGAAGTACTGCCCGACACTCCGCGAGAAAGTTGCAGACAGCAAGATTCCCGCAGGTATCAAGGCAGTGTATGAGATCGTTATTGACGGTGTTGACGAGAAGTCGGTTGCAGCAGCAATGGCAGCCGGTGTCAAGGCAGCAGCAATGGTGCCCGGTGTGAAGTTCATTTCGGCCGGAAACTTTGGCGGCACGCTCGGACCGTACAAGATCGAGCTCCACAAAATCCTCTAATCCTTTTTTTCTGAAGACTGGTTTTCACGTATCGATCTCTATATATACAGTTATTGCCGAATCTTTTGTTAACGAAATTTTCGGCGATAACATGATCACCCTTACACCCGACGATGCAAAGAAGCGGTTCGGTCCGCTTTTCTCGCAGAAATTCCTGGTGATGGTAGACGAACAGAGTGGCCGGGCAGAGATCTTAGAGCAGTGCCGGGCACGCGGGCCCATTGAATGGGATGCCATGAACCGCCGCCGGGCCGGTGGTGCCGTTGCCGGCTGCTCTGTTGAAGGAACCACCATGGTGATCGATGCGAAACTCGGTACCTATCCCGTCAACTTTGGTCCCGCTGCCGGGGATATCGGTGGGCAGGCGCTGGAAGCGGTTGAAGTATCCGGTGATGAAGTGATCACGACGTGGGCCGGTATTGCCGGTGCCGGTGTCGGTGTGGCCGCCTGCCTTCCCCAGGCGCCGGGTGTGATCCGTGCAGAATACCCCACAGAAGATGATCTTAAGATTGGCGGGGCACGCACCAACCGGGTCAGGATAATCTCGCCCCGGTATGAGAAGATCTGTATTGGCATCGACGATACGGATACGAAAGCGGAAGGTGCCACATGGGTCATGGCGCTGAAGTGTGCAGGGGCATGCTCTATCCCGGGAGTGGAATTCCTGAACATGCGTCTTGTCCAGCTCAACCCTGCCGTACCCCAGAAGACCACGAACTGCGTGGGTTCTGCGCTGAATTTTGCGGTCACTCCGGGTAAGGTGCCCGAACTGCTGGACTTTGTCCGGACATTTGTTGAGAAGAACACATTCTCGAAGGACACGGGAATAGCGTACCATCGTGGCATCGGGTTCCCCCACGACTCGCCGGCATTTGCTGCGGTGAAAACGGAGATTTTGACGGTCGAGAAGGCCGAAGCGGCGGCAAAGGATCTGGGGATCACCTATATAGATACCAATGGACGGAAGGGACGGATCGGTGCACTGGGTGCAGTACTCTGGGGTAACCGGGGTATCGAGGCGGCAGGACTCTATGGAGAACATCTCTGATCCGTACGTAATCCACTACCCGCGGATCGTTGCAATCGCTGACGATTCCAACAGTTCCGTGGAACTCATCGAGTTCTTTGACTGTATCGGGGGGGCCATGTGGTCGAAGTGCCATTATGCAAAGAGCCCGCTGGTCCGGAGTGTCCGCTGCGTAGGATCCACAATGCGGTATTCCCTCAAAACCGGAAGTGTTGATCTTGCTCTGGAAGGCTCGCGGTTCCCGGCAGGGATCTCGGCATGTACGGTTGATGGTACCGAGATTGCCGTCACCTACATCGGCATGGGTGGGGGAGGTGTTGGTGCAGCTGCCTGCCGTTCTGATGCTGCCGGTGTCCTCCGGAGCAGGAGTGACCCGGCCGGGGGAGGACGCGTTGCCGGTGCCACTATCTGGCTTCCTCGGATGCAGCGTGTGCTTATTGGCGTGGATGACACCGATACTCCTGAAGAGGGAGCAACGTGGACGCTTGTCCACAACATCGCCTGTGCCATAGAAGATGAACGTTCCATCTACCTGTCGCATACCATTGTCCAGCTCTTCCCGGTGCCCTACCGGACAAAGAACTGCGTGGGGCTTGTTGTGGAGTTTGCAACCAATGATCCTGAAGGGCTGGTTGACCGGTTCCACCGGCTGCTTGAGAAGTATACCCTGTCGAAGAAGACCGGCATGGCGGTTTACGCAGGTTTCTCCCCATCCGAAGACCTGCTTTCGTACGGGCGCAAGGTCAAGCGGAGTGAAGTAGAGCCCGGCCTGCTGGAATCGGTTCACGATCCCCGGTTACGGGTTATCATGAACGGCAGGGGTATTGTCGGGGCTGTGGCAGCAATACCCTTTTTTACGAACTATGAGGAGGCTTTGGAATTATGCAGTGGAAAGAACTGAAGGCACGGCTGCTCGGGATCGGATCGGCGAACCTGACCGGGGAGCCCGCGGATCGGTTTATTGCAAAATCCGCGGCAGGGCCGGGAGCCGGTGGGCGTGGTGCGATCTTCTTTGGCATGGGAAGCCACCGGGTCAAGCTGGCCCTGAACCCGGCCAGCACCGTGGAGATCGCCCACCGGGGCAATGGTGCTGCAGACCTGTATTTTGGAGGAAAACTGATCCCGGGCCGGCTTATTGAGCCCGGGCTTCACTGTCCCGATCAGGCCTTCATCACGGTCACCGGCAGCTGTATCTTCAGATGCCGGTACTGCACCGTTCCCCGGATTGGCGGGAAACGGAAGAGCATCGAAGAGATCATGGGTATGGTGGAATCGGTACAGCACCGTATCCATGCGATCTCCATCACGAGCGGGGTGCTGAAGAGCATTGAAGACGAGGAAGCTTATGTCCTCGAGGTGATCCGGCACCTCTCGTTCTTTGGCATGCCCATCGGGGTATCGATCTACCCTTCAGACAAGACCCCTGATCGGCTGAAACAGTCTGGTGTAGCGGAAGTGAAGTTCAATATCGAGGCGGCAACGCCGGAACTCTTCGCGAAGATGTGCCCGGGTCTGGACTATGAACAGATCTGGTCTGCGCTGGACCGATCGGTTGAACTGTTCGGGAAGAACCGGGTCTTCTCCAATGTCATTGTCGGCCTTGGCGAGACCGACGAGGAACTGGAGGCCTGCATACGGAAACTGGCTTCCCATGGCGTTATCCCGGTCCTGCGACCGCTCAACCCGGTTGCCGAGCTCACCGGCACGCCCCGCCCGTCCGCGGAACGGCTTAAAAAGATCTTCTCCCTGCACGAACAGGCTCTTGCAGAATCCGGGCTCGATGCCTGCGAGGCTATGACCATGTGCACCAGTTGCGCCGGTTGCGATCTCGTACCCGGGAGGGATGAATGAAAGGCATTGATGTGATTGCAGAGGCCATTCTGGCATGTACTGACCGGCAGTACACCGTACCGGGATTCCCCATCACGGATCTTGGTGCACGTGTGCATGCAGAAATGGTGATCAACGAGAAGACTGCCCTTGAATATGCACTCGGAGACTCTCTCCAGGGCCGGAGGGCGGCAGTGATCGTCAAGAATGTCGGCGTGAATGCCTGCGCCGATCCCCTTCTCCAGGCAACCGCACAGGGGCTCATCGGTGGCGTGGTGCTGGTGGCCGGTGATGACCCGGATGCCCAGGGGTCGCAGACCGCGCAGGACTCCCGGTATTACGGGGAACTTGCGGAACTGCCGGTTATCGAACCCGGTACGGCAACATGTTCTCTTGGCGTTGAAGCCGCGCTGGAGGCCTCGGAACACTTCTCCCGTGTCGCCATGCTCCGGCTCACGCCAACCCTGTTGGAAGCCGATGTGGAAAACATCCCTGTGCAGCGGAAGGACGGGAAAGGCCGGCTATCAGAACGTACGTGGACGATGAACGGGCGGGTGACCGCGGCAGAGGAACTCTACCGCACCATGTTTGCATGGTCTTCGGCATCTCCCCTGAACCGATGGGATGGTGAACCTGCTGGTGCCGGTCCCCTGCCCGGAAAGACCCGGATCGTGACCGTGAATCCCCTGCCGAAGCAGGCTGCAGCGATCCAGGAAGTGCGGGAATATGGCAGGACGTTCATTCGCGACCATCGGGGTGTGCAGCCCCCGGTACCCCAGAAGCGCCCCCAGTGCCTGGAAGACCGTGGCCACTACAAGACGTTCTGCAGCAACTGCCCGTTCAAAGGCATGATGGATATCCTGAAAGCGCGGAACACCGCCATGATCTGCGATGCGGGATGTTCGGTGCTGGGGATGACCCCCCCATATGAACTTGGAGTGGCCAGTTACGGGATGGGTGCCAGCATCGCTGTTGCCGCACGGAGCACAAAGGTTGCCCTGATCGGGGATTATGCCCTGCTCCATTCCGGCCTGAACGCACTCATTGATGTGTACGAGAAGCGTCTGCCGATACTCTGTATTGTGATGAATAACGAGTGCACAGCAATGACCGGTAAACAGCCGGCATATAACCCGCTCCCGTACCTGCAATGGGCAGACCCGGTGATCTGCCGTGCGGAGGATCTGTCGGAACTCGAACGCGAGCTCGTGGTAACGGACAGGCCACGGACCCTCGTTATCTCCGGGACCTGTCCGGAGGGGTGTAGTCATGAACTCGTTGAATATTGAGATCTGCGATGTGACACTGCGGGACGGGGAACAGACCCCGGGTGTCTCGTTCTCCTGTAAGGAGAAGGTGGAGATTGCGACCATGCTCGATGAGATCGGGATCGAGATGATCGAGGCCGGTTTCCCTGCGGTGTCGGAAAATGAGAATGAGTGCGTGAAGACGATCGCACACCTTGGCCTTGACGCCCGTGTCTGCGGCTTCTGCCGGGCCCGCGAACCTGATATCCAGACCGCAATCGACTGCGGTGTCGACATGGTGAGCATCTTCATTCCCACCTCCGAGCTCCATGTCCGGCTCAAGTTCAAAAAACCCCGGGAACAGGTGCTCGAAGATGCCTTGAACATGATCGACTTTGCCCGCGATCACGGCGTGCAGGTCCGGTTTGCGGCAGAGGACGCCTCCCGGACGGATCTCCCCTTCCTCAAGCAGGTCTACCGGGGTGCATCAGATCACGGGGCGGCCATGATCAGTTTTGCCGATACGGTCGGGTGTCTCATCCCCTCCGAGATGCACCGGATCATGACCGAGCTCGTAGCTTCGGTTGACCGGCCGCTCAGCGCCCACTGCCACAATGACATGGGCTGTGCGGTGGCAAACACGATAACCGCTGCCGAAGCCGGGGCGTTCCAGCTCCACACCACCGTGAATGGAATTGGGGAACGGTCTGGCAACGCCTCGCTGGAGGAACTGCTGGTGGCCCTGCGGATGAAAAAGGGTATCGACCGGTATGATCTCTCGAAACTGACCGAACTCTCGCGCATGGTCGAGCAGTATTCCGGTGTTGCGCTCCCCCGTAACAAGCCGGTCACCGGAGAACTCGCGTTCTCGCACGAGAGCGGCATCCATATTGCAGCCATCCTTGAAGACCCGTCGACATACGAATATTTCCCGCCGGATCTCGTGGGCGGGGAACGGCATTTCATCCTCGGGAAACACACCGGCAAGAAAGCGCTCGAACACGTTGTGGCCTCGCTCGGGTGCGAGCTCTCGGAAACCCAGATCTGCACCGTGCTCGACATGGTCAAGGAACATTCCGAGCACAAGTGTAAGATCACTCCGGAAGTCTTACGGAAACTGATCCAGAAAGCACAGGAGTCTCCTGCATGAGCACACTCTCTGAACGAATCCTCAACGCCCCTGCCGGTGAATATGTTGATCGCAAGGTTGACCGCGCCTATGCCTGTGACGGCACGGGTCTTTTAGCCCTCGAAGCCTGGAAGAACATGGGCGCCAGCCGCCTTGCCGATGCAACGGAGTTCTCCATCATCTTCGATCATATTGCCCCGGCCAATAATACAACGACTGCGACCCTCCAGCACGAGCTCCGGGAGTTCGCGAAGAGTTCGTTCATGAACTTCTCGGATATCGGCTGCGGCATCTGCCACCAGCTGATGAGTGAAGGTGTTGTCCTGCCCGGCGAGATCGTGATCGGCGCAGACTCGCACAGCGTCACGCTCGGCGCATTCGGTGCATTTGCCTCCGGGGTCGGTGCAACCGACATGGCGGCGATCTGGCTGACCGGCGAGACCTGGTTCCGGGTCCCGGCAACCATCGCAGTCCACCTTGAAGGACGGTTCACCGGTGCAGCAGAGGCCAAGGATCTTGCCCTTGCATACGTCGGGGAACTGGGAACCGACGGTGCCACGTACCAGTCGCTTGAATTTGTGGGAGACGGGACCAAGGATCTTTCCATCGACGAACGCCTGGTCCTTTCCAACCTCTCGGTGGAGGCCGGGGCAAAAGCAGGCCTGTTCTATGCAGATGACGTGACGGTCCGGTACCTGAAGGAGCGGGGACATGCAGTAAAACCCCAGGTTCCGGAGACCTGCACGTACCTCCGTGACCTGGAGTTCGATCTCTCCGATATTGTCCCGCTCATCGCCGTCCCGCACCGGGTGGACACGGTCAAGCCTGTTGACGAACTTGCCGGCCTCCCTCTCGACCAGGTCTTTGTCGGCACCTGCACCAACGGGCGATACTCGGACCTGGCGCGGCTTGCCCGGATCATCAAAGGGAATAAAGTGGCCGTGCGGACGATCGTGGTCCCCGCATCCGCCGCGGTCCTCACCCAGGCAATCCGGACCGGCGTACTTGCCGATATCGTGGAAGCCGGGTGCACCATCGGTACACCCGGCTGCGGTCCCTGCCTTGGCGCCCACATGGGGGTGCTCGGAGAAGAAGAGGTCTGTCTCTCGACTGCAAACCGCAATTTCAAAAACCGCATGGGTGTTGGCGGGGAGATCTACCTCTCCTCCGTTGCAACGGCCGCTGCCAGTGCGCTTGAAGGAGAGATCACCGTTCCGGAGGTGGCCTGATGCATACCGAGGGTCATGCGGTCTGTCTCCCGGAAGACATTGATACGGATGTCGTGATTGCCGGCAGGTACCTGAGAACCAGGGACCGGAGCATCTGGGCAACGCACGTCTTTGAAGACCTGGATCCCGGGCTTGCACCCCGTCTCAAAGGGGCCGTCATCATTGCCGGCAAGAACTTCGGCTGCGGCTCCTCGCGGGAGCAGGCAGCGATTGCGATCCGGGAGGCAGGGGTTGTCGCGGTCATTGCACCCTCGTTTGCCCGGATCTTCTTCCGGAACGCGATCAATGTCGGCCTACCCCTCATTGAAGCGGATATTTCCTGCACCGACGGCAGTGCCATAGCATTCAACCTTGCTCAGGGCTGGGTAGACGTGGCGGGAAAACGTCATGATGTCCCGACGCTCTCGCCCCGGATGCAGGAGATCCTCGCAGCCGGTGGCCTTGTTGCGTTCTGGAGAAAACACCGATGATCTTCCCGGAGCACTGCAAGTACGTGGGATCGGCCTCAACCCGGCCCTGCGGCAATCGCGTATACTTCCTGAGCCGGTATCTCCTTCGTGAAACACCTGACGGCACCGAGCTGGTGGAAGTGACCCTTGATCCCGCGGGAAAAGGAATGATGCGGAAGATTGTCTCCTCCCGTGTACTTGCATCTCCGGATCAGGTGTACTGTTTCCCGGACCGGGTGCAGATCCATGACCGGACGCGTCTTGTTCACCTGGCCGGTGAGAGCGGGTACCGCTGCACGGTCTTTACGAGCCTTGAAGAGAACAGGACGTTTGTCCTTGATCCGGATCTCTCCGGTCTTCTCACGGTCCATGTCTACGATGTCATTCCCCCAAGGCCTACCCTGTCGGCATGCCTGAAGGAGCTTGAAGCAGACGGGCTCTTTGGGGAACTCAGCGTGCAGTTCGATCATCATATCCGGGACATCTCCACCGTTCCTGCGGATGTGTATCCCTGCCGTGCTGCAGGGTATACCCGGACGCTCGATGCCGATCCTATGCACGGTGGCGAGCGTGTGGCCGGGTGTCTCACGGGCTCGCAGTTCTACACGGAATGTTATGGGAAAAACTTCACGCTTGAGAATATCTGCCCTCTCGAACAGGTAAACGATGAACCGTTCATTGCCCGGTGCTGCCGGGCCGAGAGGGAGGGGATCGGTACCTGGAACGGGAAGTTCGGCGCCATTGTCCACTGGGGTGCGGGCCCGGCAATGATCGCCCGGTCGGTGAATGAACTGGTGACACGCTGGAGGGCAAAATGACGAAGATTGCGGTTGTCGAAGGTGATGGGATCGGGCACGAGGTCATCCCGGTTGCCCGCCGAATCCTTGAGATCCTCCACCCGGAGTACGAGTACTTCCCGGTCGATGTGGGATATGGCATGTGGGAGCGGACCGGCTGCCCCTGTGCCGACCGGGAGATCGATGAGCTCAAAACGGCCGATGCGATCCTGTTCGGGGCGATCACCACGCCTCCCATGAAGGATTACCAGAGCGTGGTGCTCCGCATCCGGAAGGCGCTCGATCTCTACGCGAACTTCCGCCCGGTCAAGGGTGAATGGTTCGATATCATGATCGTGCGGGAGAACACGGAAGGGCTCTACTCCGGTATTGAGGAGAGTACCCCCGAACGGGCCACCACCCTCCGCGTAGTATCCCGCAGGGGAAGCGAGCGGATCGCACGGGCAGCAATCCGCCTCGTGCAGCAGCGCAGGGGCCACCTGACCATCGGGCACAAGGCCAACGTGCTCAAATCAGACGTCCTCTTCCGTGACATCTGCATGAGTGAAGCGAAATCCGCGGGCGTGACCTTCAATGACAAGTTCATCGACGCCCTTGCGCTGGATATCCTCCAGCACCCGGCTGCCTATGACGTTGTTGTCACGACCAATATCTTCGGGGATATCCTGTCGGATATGGCATCGTACCTGGTTGGAGGCCTCGGCCTTGTACCGAGCGCGAATATCGGCGACCGGTACGCCCTGTTCGAGCCGGTTCACGGGAGCGCCCCCGATATTGCCGGTAAGAATATTGCCAACCCGATCGCCGCGATCCGGAGCGCGGCAATGCTCCTTGAATATCTTGGTGACCGCAAGGGAGCTGCACTGGTGGAACCCGCGATCGGCCGGGTGCTGGCACAGGGAATCCGGACCCGTGATCTCGGCGGTTCTGCCGGCACCCGGGAGTTCGGGGACTTTGTAATCAGGGATATCTGCCAACAATTGTAATAGTACGTTCCGGGCGTTTTTTCGGCACCCTTTTTATAAAAGGCTCTTGTCCGGTGTGATCTCAGGTATACTTATCCTGGCAGTCCCCTATCTGTCTGTTTTTCCCACGGTACTGGTGACCTGTAAAATCGTGAGTGGCCATCGCATTCCGTAAGGTATTCAAACAGACCGGTGAGAATATTCTAATCAGAAGTGAATCGTCATCGTGCCAGACCTTGCTGCAATACTCATCTCAATCCCGGTTTTGATCCTGGTAGCCCGGATTTTTGAAGCTGCTCTTGAAACAATCCGTACGATCTATATCAGCAAAGGTCACGCGAACCTTGCGGCCTGTGTCGGGATTGTCAAGACCGGGATCTGGCTGATCTCAACAGGGCTTGTGATAACCAACCTCACCGATTACTGGAATCTCTTTGCCTACCTTGCAGGGTATGGTATCGGGACGCTCCTGGGTATGCAGATCGAGAACATGATCTCGATCGGCGATGTCATCGTCCGGCTTATTACTCCCAACGATCCCCAGCCTATCGTCTCCCATCTCTCCACCCTTGGATATGGCATGACGCGGATCGAAGGGCAGGGCAGTTTCTCCAAAACGGTCACTATCATCCTGATGATCGTTCCCCGGACTGAACTGGGACGGCTGCTCAGCGTCCTGTCAAAAGAGTATCCCGATATCCTGTATACGGTTGAGGATGTCCGGAACATCAAAGACGGTGCACGGATCTTCTACAAGGATCCCAAGAGCAGGATCCTCGGTTTTTTCGGGATGTAATCGTTACCCGTACCCCCCATGCTCTGCCTCCTGATGCGACGGGAGGCACCCTGCCATGTAACGGGGCTGGTCTGGAAATAATTCTCACGGGCTGCGGGTTATATCTCTTCCTCTTTCTTTTTCCAGACGTGCACCACCCAGAGAAGCGATACAACCGTGGCAACAATGGTTGAACCAAAGAGCAGGGGGACATACCACCACTGTGCTGCCATGGTTCCTTCCATCACCCCGCTCCCGGCAACCGTGGCGATGGTGTTCGGGACAAGGAATGCGGTGCCGAGCACCGTGAGGTAGGCCGTGACAAGGGCAAAACGGTTGTTCGTGGTCTGGAGCTGGTTGTTGTAGATGCTCTGCATCACTTCAAGGCCGGATGCCAGCACGGTTGACATCTGCTCGGAGAGCTCGATGTGGCGGTCGATATTGTCCGACAGGATACCGATCCTGCCGAGCAGTTTCTCGTCATTGGTGATCAGGTCGGCGTCTCCATACCGCAAAGAATCGACCACATCCTTGGTGGCCCAGAGGACATTCAGGTAATCGATGAGGACATGTTTCATCCGGTAGATATCACGGGCGATCTTCTTCTTTGCCACGCTCTCCTCGATGAGCGATTTGCTGATCGCATCCCCGTGCATCTCGATCTCGCGGAGATACTCGAAGTTGCGGTCATTGTTCTCATCGATGATCCGTTCAAGGGTGAGCGTGATCTTGTCAGGTACGCTCTCGGCGGCAATCCGCTTGAAGAATGGCTGGGCGTACCGGGAGAACCGCAGCAGGCGGTTGATCTCGTCGGAGTGGACAGTGAGGACCAGTTTCTCCCGGATCAGGATGAAGAGCGGGTGGACGGTCATCTTCTCACCTTTGACCGTGACGGACGGGAGCATGATGCCCAGTTCCGTGTCATAGTCCTCGTATGCCGAATAGAATCCGTGCGCGAGTTTGGGGATGGGGACTTTGGTGAACCCGGCACGCAGGGTGAGCGGTTCCATCTCCCTCTCTTCGTCTTTGATACTGCAATCGATCCAGGCGATGCTGGCGTCCTTTATGGCAGCAAAATACTCGTCAACCGGGTGATCCACCATGCGTTCGATCCTGCCGTCAGGATAGAGGAGAATGCAAAAACTGAGGGGAATGGGTAAGGTGGGGGAAGTCTGCGGGATGCTCTGGTCGGGTATGGTAACACCTCACGATTATTGGCCGGTGCCGGATATGCAGGGGATATACGAGCTATTGCAACCGGATGTGTATAAATGTAGCCACAGGTCCTGGCTGCAGGAACCTGATTCCGGATACACCCCCATTAGGCTCCGGGAAAACCAGAACTATGATATTGATGTCCACCCTATTTCCCGGTATGACAAGCATATCTTCATACAGTGTATTGTTCTGTACTGTGCTGCTGATTGCCCTTATCGCGGCTCCCGTTTCCGGGACCGACACATCTGTCAATGCGACCACCGCGGCGCAGCCATTTATCTCGGCTGAAGTCTCTCCCGCTCAGGCAGCGGTTGGCGATCCTGTCACTGTCAGTGGTGTGGCAACCGGTGGGAATCTCACTGCGGGTGTCCAGATCTGGGCATTTGCAGGGAATTATGTGAATGTCTCAACGGTTCCGGTCAATACTGATGGAACATTTTCGAAGACGTACCAAACTGCAGGTCTTCCCCCGGCAACATATTACGTGATCGTGCAAAGCCCCGGTAAGGATGGAAGCCTGAACATAGTAATGGATACAACGGGATCGTATTCCGGCCAGGTCGTGAACACGAAGACCGGCAACCTTGTATTCAACTTCACCGGCACCGGGAGCGTGCAGGATTCTGCGGCAGCTGCTGCCCTTTCTGATGCATTCAACCTGCCTGGTGTTGATGATATCTATACCAAGTGTACTTTCCAGCTCGTGGCCCCGGTAACTTCACTGCCTGTCAGCACGACAAATGCACCGGTTGCAACTACAACAACCAAAAAATCCCCATTACTGTTCAGTACCCTCCTTGCCGGGCTGGGCGTTGCAGGAAGTGCTTTTGCATGGCACTCCCGCAAATAATCCTTTTTTCTTATTTTCCCCCCGATATCAGTTCGCGCGGTTTTTTATAAGATTCCCTCAAAGGAATCTGTAAGAAATGGTGATGCGTATGGAGAACGGGTACCGGATTGTGATGATCCTTGTTTTGCTGACCGCAGGTATTGCCTCTGTTGCAGCGGATACAACAACAGATAACAGCGATCAGGGATGGTATGTGATCCATTGTAATGTCTATGGATCAAAAGTCTATCTTGATGACAAATATGTGGGGACGGTACAACTGGGAACGCTCACTGTCCCGGTATCGACAACCGCCACAGGTTATTCAACGATCCGTGTCCAGAAGAACGGCTACTCCACGTTTACCTCTTCGATCGAACGGGTGCCGTCCAAAGGAGAATCTGTTGATCTGTATGCAACCCTCAACGCGGTTCCCGATACGACCGAGACCGCGGTAGGTGGCGACGTAGGTTGGTATGTGGTGCACTGCAATGTTGATGGTGCCACGGTCATGTTTGATGAAACGAACCGGGGTGAGATCACGAAGGGGATAGTGTATGTGGCGGTCTACAGCACCGGCACACCCTACACGGACTTTACCGTGAAAAAGGATGGGTATACCTCATATACATCGGCGCTCACCACAATTCCGGGGAAAGGTGAGACTGTTGATCTCTATGCCACCCTTAACCCGGTGGCGACGACCTCAACCACACCGGCGACAATCGGTGGGAATATCGGCTGGTACGTGGTGCACTGCAATGTTGACGGTGCCACGGTCTCCTTCGATAATGATGCAAAGGGGCAGATTACCCAGGGGAACCTGACGGTGCAGGTCTATGTGACCGGCACCCCCTACAAGACGTTCACAGTCTACAAGGGAGGGTACGTGCCTTATACCGGCACGATCGACACCTATCCTGCCAAGGGTGAGTCGGTTGACCTGTACGCAACCCTCAACGCCCAGCCGGGCACCACCACCGTCCCGGTTACCACGACCCAGAAATCCCACCTCCCCGTATGGATTTGCGGGCTCTCTCTCCTGATTGCGTGCGCCATGGTGTCGGCGCTCTCCCGGAAATAATCCTTTTTTAGGCAGTCCTGCCCAGGATAATCCCCGTTTTTTCCTAGGATGGTGGAATGTCGCAAGGCTTTATCATCTTCATGGTTGTTCATTATTTCTGATACAGATACCTGGATTTTAAAGGAGAGATAATCATGATTTCACTCCGGTTTTACCGGATATACGATATTGGCCGGGAGATCGATCTCGACTGGCTTGAAAAGGCGCTTGCCCAGAATTATTTTACTGCAAGGAGCAGTTTCGTGCGGGTCAAACCCAAATCGATCATGCTTGAAGACCCCCCGCTCATGATCCAGATGAACCCGATCCGGGTGGAGCGGGACGGCAGGCCGTTTGAATTCTCTGTGGTAGCCCGGGTGTACGATATCGGGGTTATCAGTTTCTGTTTCATTTACGAGAACCAGGAGGCTGCAATCGCGGAACTGGAGGAGCTCGCATTCCTGTTTGCAGGTCAGGAAGGTCTTGCAGAGTACTATGTCCAGTACCTCAAGACGCTCGGTGAGATCATCCGCCCGCACATCAAGGGATTTGCCATCAACCCGGATTTCTATGAGGATTATTCGATCTATGTCACCGACCACCGGGATGATTCCATTGACCCGGTCGCGCTCCTGATAGGAGAAAATACCAACCTTTCCCCGCAGATCCGCGACGAGATAATGAAGAACTCCCTCAGTTACACAACGGATGACCTTGCCATCCTCTCGTGGGATTCAGCTCTTCTCTGCAACCCGGAGAGCCCGACGGATCTCATTGATCTCATCGAGTTCGCGAACGTGCAGGTGCTGGAACTCCGGTACTATGACCGTGAACTGACCCGGGAGATGGAGAAGATGTATGACGACATCGAGCATGCAGACCGCATGTCCCAGTTCCACCGGGGCCGCCAGTACCACGCGATCATGGCGAAACTCATGGAGACCTCGGCGGAGATCTCCGAGATCATTGAGAAGGTCAACAACCTGATCAAGGTGACGGAGGATGTCTACTATGCCCGCGTCTATGCAACGGCGCTCAGAGTACTCCGGAGCGGCCAGTGGAGCGAGAGCGTCAGCCGCAAGATAAAGGTGATCCAGGAGAACTACTCGATGCTCTCGGATGAAGTGCGTATCCAGCACTCCAATTTCCTGGAATGGGTTGTCATCATCCTGATCGCGTTCGAACTGGTGTTCATGGTCATGGCCATCCATTAAGGGGTGATCCCCCTGGCGTTCGAATGTAGCCAGTGTGGGGAATGCTGCCGGAATCTCGGGTACGTCCACGTGATCCGTGAAGAGTACGGGGATTACCGCTTCCTGCTCCACAATACGTATACCGGGGAAGATACCCCGGTTGAAGTGGATCCGGACAAGCGCGGGTTGTTTGATGACAGGAGCATCTTTGAAAAATTCCCCCATACCTGTCCGTTTTTCCGGCACCAGCCGGGTAGCGGGAATGCCTTATGTACTGTACACCGGACCCGCCCGGAGATCTGTCGGGATTACGAATGCTGGCGGCTGCTGATCCTCGATCATGCAGGCCGGCTGGCGGGGCGCATCAGGTATTCCCGGATGCTCTGCTCCGATGATCCGCTCCTGATAAAGATCTGGGATGACTGCATAGATGTGAATAACGAGCCGGATGACCAGAAGTGGGAGGATGCGATGATTCGCACCCTCAGACAAGCTGGCTATTCAGTACGCAGGTAGGCCGGTATTTCATCAGCGTTTCCCCATCATACATTCCTGCAGTACTGTGTATACATGCCCCGGTTCACTTTCAACCCGCACGGTATCCCCCTTAAATGATCTGCTGCCCTCGTTCTCATCAGACTATGATCGGGAAAGGTGCTTATCTCCGGCAACTTACCGCATCCACGATGCCGATGCAGTCTGTTGCTATGGGAAAGGAGATTGAAGGCAGTACTCCCCCGTCCGTATTTGTCGGGAGCTGGAATTACCCGGATGTCTTTGCCGGCCCCATGGTCGCCCCGATGCATGGCGATACAACGGTCATGGATATGCCAGAAGCCTGGATCTCCGGGAACAAGACACAGGATGAGATCATCGGGTACCGGATGAACCTCATCCGGGGAAAACAGCAGGTGAATGCCGGTGATCTCGATACCCGTTTTGTCGGGAAGCTCCAGGAGATCTCCCTGTCAGCGTCTTCCCTTGAGAGCGAGATCGCTTTCACCAGCACACCCCAGGGGCAATCCTTCTCTGAAGAGCACACACCGTTTGGCCCCAGTGCGCCGATCGAGCGCTTCGATATCGAGGCGGGACGGTGGAACCATGATCTGGAGAAGGTGTTCTACGATACCGATCTGAAGGCCGCCGATGCGGTGATGGACCTGCATAAGGACGGCGTTCCCTTCTCGGGCATCCAGAAGGCATTCTCGGTGGGGACGATGGGCCAGGAGCGGGGGCGCCGTCTTGTCCCAACGAGATGGTCGATCACGGCCTGCGACACGATCATCGGTGACCGGCTGCTTACCGCAGTAAAGAAGCAGCCGGTCATCGATACCTGGCGGGTGCACGAGTTCTCCAGCCTCAATAATCATTACGCGGTCATCCTGATGCCAACCGCATGGCAGTATGAGTGGTCGGAGGCGTTTCTCCACGTGCTGGGCAACGAGGAACTGGTCTTCTCGGATCATGAAGGTACAAAGAAAAAGACCACGTACTCCCCCCTTGGCGGATGCTATTACTCCTGCAAGATGGCAGTTCTCGAATCGCTCGCCCGCGAACAGAGGCAGGCCGGGGCGATCATCCTCCGCGAGGCACGGAAGGGCTATGTACCGATGGGGGTCTTCAATGTCCGGGAGAATGTCCGGAGCGCAATGCAGCAGCCCGCCTCCGAGTTTGAGGGAATCCAGCCCGCCCTCCGGTACCTTTCAGAGAAGTTCACCCTTCCGGTCACCCGGTTCATCGAGGAAGGAAAACTCCTCCGGTCCGTTATCCGCGAACGGCAGTGCAGGCTTGGCGATTTCATCCCGGCAGCAGGGTGAGGTCCGACGTATGGTGCCCGTTACGGTTAATCCCCCTGCGATAACGGCATATCCGGATGCATTGCATGGTGTGGAGAGGGAAATAGCGGCAGAGAATCGGAGGATCATCATCCATCTCGACATGGATAGTTTCTATGCCTCGGTGGAGGTGCAGCGCCGGCCGGACCTTGCCGGTAAACCCGTTGTCATCGGTGCAGATCCAAAGCAGGGAAAAGGGCGGGGTGTTGTCTCAACCTGCTCCTATGAGGCACGGGCATTCGGCATAAGGTCGGCAATGCCAATCTCGCAGGCCTTTGTCCTCTGTCCCCACGCGATCTTCCTGCCACCGGATTTTCCTGCATATACTCAGGCATCGGTTGCAGTGATGGGGATCCTCCGGTCATACGGGTTTTTGATGGAGCAGGTCAGTATCGATGAGGCCTTTCTCGATGTAAGCCCGGTGGGGAATTTCCCGGATGCTCAAGCGCGTGCAGAAGAGATCCGGGCAGCCATACGGAACCGGCTTGGACTTTCGTGCTCGATAGGTATTGCCCCGTCGATGGCCGTTGCAAAGATAGCCTCGGATTTCAAGAAACCCAACGGACTTACGGTCGTCCCCCCCGCCGCTCTGCAGGCTTTCCTTGATCCCCTTCCCGTCAGGAAGATTCCCGGTGTCGGGAAAAAAGCAGAGGCCCTGCTGCTCGAGATGGGGATCAGGACTGTTGGGGATCTTTTGGGGCATGATGTCCAGGATCTGATCGGCCGGTTTGGCCGCAGTGCAATCGCCCTGCACCAGCTGGCGTGCGGCAACGATGATCGTGAGATTGTTGATTCTCATGATGTGAAATCGATCTCCCGGGAGACGACATTCGATATGGATACGGATGATCCGGAGGTTATAATTTCCACGCTCGACCTTCTCGCCAGCAGTGTCTGCGATACCCTCGCAGAAGAACAGTTGCGGTTCAAAACCCTGACGCTCAAGATCCGGTACCCGGGTTTCATCACCCGGAATAAAAGTCGTAGTTTATCGCATTATTCCCGCGATCCTGCAACGGTACGGTCCCTTGTCCGGATCCTTTTCCGCGAGGTCTATGACGGTCGGAAGATCCGGCTCATCGGGATCCGGTTGTCGTCGTTTGAGAAGACGGATGCGCTTCAGGCAACGCTTTGCCTGTAAACGAGTTTACCTACCTGTTTTTGCATGGCGTTCCAGCACCTGCTCCACGTCTTCGATCTCAACGGTGTATGCCGCAATGCCCTGCACCAGTGCACGCAGTTCGTCACAGGGCAGGGAGACCGGTGAATGGCCTGTTGAGAGGATCGCCTCTGCAAGGTGGTATGCTGTTCTCCTGTTCCCCTCGCGGAATGCAGGATAGGCGCAGAGCGACCAGAAGACTGTTGCAGCCCGGGGGATCCCCTCTTCGCGGAGGTTTGCCTGGAATACTACCTCGTTCAGGATTCCTTCACAGATGATCCGGTCATCGCCCCCGTCTTTTGCCAGGATCCTGTCATGCATCCCGATGATCGTCTCTACCGTGATCTCCTGCATCTTCTGCCCTCGCCTGTATGATCAGTACGAATAGGTTCTGGTATCACATGAATCCGGCGCAGTGATCACAAACTTTTGTAGCGATCTGACAGATCCATTCTGTCATCTGGTTTTTCCTGGAGATCAGTTCCCCGTACTACCCGGCCAGATAATGGCCTGGATAGTTGTGGAATAATGGTGGGTTGGGTGGGTTTTGTGCAGACTCTGACCAAAATTTTTTTGCCGGATCTTGCCTGAAAAATTTCAGGCACCCCCTCAGACCCTGCTCAAAATCCGCGAGCCGATCAACCAGACCTTGCTCAACATTTTTTGACCAGACCCTGCTTAAAAAAAATCAGGCAGACCTTACCTGCAAAAAGTTAAACAGATCTGTATGAACGTAAAACCAGAAAACCGGGTTCCGTCGTAAGAAAAACCTGAAATGAAACAGACCCTGCTTACATTATTTTGAGCAGACCTTGATTGAAAATTTTTCAGCAGACTCTGCCTGAAATTTTTTTGCCGGACCTTGCCTGAAAAATTTCAGGCACCCCCTCAGCCCCTGCTTGAAATCCGCGAGCCGATCAACCGGACCCTGCTCAAAAAAATTTTCAGCAGACCCTGCCTGAAAAAATAGTAACTAATACTGACCTCCTATTGAAATGCCCGATCTCTGCACCCGGCACACAGACAACAACGTTCATATAACCCCGGAACGACACTTTCCATCCCTGAAGTGATCCCTCCATGAGTTACATGAACCTCGAGCTCTTTGATGGCATGACCGATGCAGACAAACACCAGTACCTGGAATTCCTTCTCTGGCATTACCGGGTCGTGGACGCCTTCTGGTTCATCAACATCTCTGACACGTACGGGCAGCCGGTTGCGGAGAAGATCAACGAAGATGTCTGGGGACGCGTGGCCGGCATGGCGGCAAAGGACATCGCCCGCCGCTTCACGATCACAGAAAAAGGACTCCCCGGTTTTGTCAAAGCCCTCCGGCATTTCCCGTGGGCAATGATCGTCGGATACACCATCGAGGAGAGGGAGGACGAGGTGATCATCTCCGTTCCGTCGTGCCCTACGCAGGAGGCCCGGCTCCGCAGGGGGCAGGGGGAGTACGTCTGCCGTGAGATGCACCGGGCGGAGTTCACCTCCTTTGCGCAGGCGATTGACCCGGCTATCCGGGTGGAATGCCTGTTTGCCCCCCCCGATCCCCATCCCGCGGATATGTTCTGCCAGTGGCGCTTTTATCTCGATAAGACCGGCGGGTGCTGATGGAGATCAATGGACTTGGGATCCCCGCGCTGATCTATCTTTGCGTTAACCTGGTTGCAGGCTGTGCCTTTGCATGGGACAAGCGCCGGGCGAGACGGAACGCATGGAGGATCAGCGAGAGCACGCTGCTCGTGCTGGCCCTTCTCGGGCCGTTTGGAGCATTTGCCGCCATGTGCCTGTTCCGGCACAAGACGCAGAAAGTGAAGTTCTGGCTTGTGCCGATCTTTGCCATTATCCACGCGATCCTGATTATCTGGCTGCTGACCGGTATTCTCCGGTAATACTACCCTCAGGCTGCTTATGGCACTGTCGTGGGTTATTCCAGGTGTCTGACCGGCACATAGATCTCGGTGACGATCTCTTCTGGCGCAACCTCCCGTGGATCATTGGGATATACTTCGCGGACCGGGCCACTGATGACCAGGCCCTTTTCCTCTATCCATGAAAAGAGCCTGAGGTAAGTCGGCTCGCAGGAAGCATAGGGTCCCTTGTGGGTGATATGGGCCATCTGTCCTCCGGGAAGTTCGTACGCCTTGATCTCTTTTGTTCCTTTCACTGGCTCCGCCACCGGCCATGCGACCTCGATCTCTGCTGTCCCTTTCTCATTTGCCTCGTTCACGGCCTCCGGGGAAGTCTCATGGCAGATAAAGATCGGTGCTCCGGCAATAGCGATCTTCTTTTTCTGCATATGCTCAACGAGGTTCATGAGGAGTTCAGGGATCAGGGCATAGGTTCCGGTCTTCTGTGTCCCAAGCACGTTCTGGGTCGGGACATCAACAAGGGTAATCTCTGTCATAACTACTATTCACCATCTCATCGTTCCTTTAAAGGCCTGAGGATTGTGTGGCGTGAAAGTGTGTCGGCTCACGTACAAACCCCACCTCTTTAATACCGGGATTTTCCATACACTCTTGAATGCGGACCAACAGGCACCAGTATTTCCTCGACCTTGCTTCGCGCTGCGCCCGCCAGGGCACCTGCCTTCGGCGCAATTTCGGCGCGATCATTGTCGATGAATTCAATACCATCGTATCGACCGGTTACACCGGCGCACCCAGAAAACAGATGGACTGTACGGAGCTGAACCGCTGCTGGAGAAAGGAGCATAACATCCCATCAGGATCGAACTACGAGCGCTGCCGGAGCGTCCATGCCGAAATGAACGCGCTCCTCCAGGCCGGCAAGCATGCCCGGGGCTGCACCCTCTACCTCTCCGGGTTCGATGTCGAGACCGACGGGATCACCCAGATCTGGCCGTGCTTCCTCTGCTCCAAGATGATCGTCAACTGTGGGATAACCAACGTGATCATGCGGACCAGCGCTGATACTTACAAGGAGATGGACCCGATGGTCCTGTACCAGATGCGGAGCCGGGAATCGCTTGGCGACGACGCCAAATAATTGCCCTCTTTTTCAGATTGCACGGTTGAATCCCGTCAGTTTTTCCCGCGGCGGATCTCGTTGTAGAGCGAGACGAGCGAGAGGCTGATCAGGTTCATGGTTGTTGCTGCGTACCAGAGGATCGATTCAACCGGTGTCAGGGTTGCGATCCACCCGGTCCAGAGCATGGCGGAGATGATCACAAAGGTCAGCAGGGTATCGAAGGCTAGGAAGACCAGCGGCATGCCGAGGATACGCCCGAGCTGGGCAATAGTGCAGTACTCGAACGGTGCTGTGTAGTGGAACAGGTCGAGGACCGATTTTCCCGCATTCATCAGGAGGTCAGCCACTGCCCAGGTAGTCACGACCAGTCCCCAGAATACCAGTGATCCCCCGGTTGAAGATCCGGCCCGCATCATGCTCAGGCCAAAGAGGATCTTGAAGAGGCAGAACGGGATACCGATCGTGCAGCTCAGAAAGAACGGGCGGAGAAAGAACCTCTGGATGGCATCCATTCCCTGCTGGCAGGCATCGCTCTTTCTGTCACAGGTATCGTCTGCCATAACACGCACTTCAGGGATCTCTCTGCTCCCGTACCGCAAGACATGTGCCCACGACAACCGCAGCGATAATTGCGTCTCCTGCACCCGGCGGGGAGGTACGGGTCGGGACGGGTGATGGCAGGGGACTGGCTGTTGTTGTCGGCAGGACTGTTGCTGGCAACGGGGTGGGCGATGGCGTGGGTGTTGGAATGGCAGTCGTAATGACAACCGTGGCTGTGGGGGACCGCGTATTGATCAGGGGACGGGATGCCGACCTGCTGTAGACTGTCTGTTCGACTTTCAGGTTGGTGTTCTCCGGTGCCTGCGGGTTCTCCACGCTCACCGAGTAGGACCTGATCGCAGTATATACCGAGGTCCTGAATTCAACGATCGCCAGGCCGGTGGAATCTGTGGTCACCCTGGCATAGTAGTTGGTGCAGGACACCGTATCTGTGGATGGCGCTACATCGTCGAGAATTGTCCGTCCGCCTCCATTGTAGTACTGGTAGGACCCGATGGTATACGGACCGTCATCGGGATCCTTTACTACGTTTGCCGTATCCGCAATCACCGGGGGTCTGTCGTATTGTTCGCCGGTCATCGTGAATGTTCCCGGCAGCCAGACATAGTACGCGGTGTTCGGGAGACCGGTGATAGTGACGGTGAACCTGCTGCCCCGGGTCAGCGAATTGCTGACAGATTGTTCCAGGGCAAGGGTCGGGACCGGGATCATCGCAATAATACAGCACAGGGCAATGAAAAGAGCGATACCGGTCACCCGTCTATTCGTCATGAGATACCCTGCCGGATAGTTGTATGTTCACCTGACATTTCACGTCAGAAGTTAAAAGCATGTGGTATTCGTACCCGGATTCCCTGACACGATCCAAGCGCTCCCCCATGTGTTAACGACCGGGCCCGGCACAACCCATTTATCATAGCACTTATATCTCATCCATGTGGAAAACATGAGCGAACCGGTAGAATTCATGGTGGTGAAGATCCACAAGCCCGAAGATGTCAATGTTATCCTCGGTCAGTCGCATTTTATCAAGACCGTTGAGGACATCAGCGAGACGGTTGTCAGTGCCGTCCCGGGTGCAAAGTTCGGCCTGGCATTCTGCGAATCATCCGGCGATTGCCTGATCCGCCTTGACGGCAACGACAGTGACCTGGTTGCCCTTGCCCGGGACAATGCCCGCGTGATCGGTGCAGGGCACTCCTTTATCCTCTTCCTGCGTGACTGTTACCCCATCAATGTCCTGAATGCGATCAAGATGATCCAGGAGGTCTGCACTATCTATTGTGCCACGGCAAATGCTGCGGATGTGATCATTGCTGAGTCTGCACAGGGCCGGGGGATCCTGGGCGTGATCGATGGTCAGAAGCCTAAAGGTGTCGAGGGGCCTGAGGGTGTTGCATGGAGAACCGGGCTGCTCCGCCAGTTCGGATACAAACGGCGCTGATCATACTCCCTGCAATCTGCACTGTCATGCGGTACCTGCCCGTGTTTACCATTGCAGAATGGAGCCCTTTGGTGAGAATAAAAAACGGTGTCTCCAGCCAGTGTTATGGATTTCATAAAAAAAAATCAATTATCCTGCCAATCCGGCAATTTGATCATCCTTTTATACCCCTTTCTTTCCAGTGGAATGTTTGTTTTAAATAGCCCGATCCGGTAATGGAGACAATTGAGCGTATTTAAAAAATCCCCTTTTACATGGGTCGCGCAGCTCTTTTTGCTCGTAAAACCAGGGGCATTCGTTTCCAAAACACATTTCGGCAGCGACCGGGCCTCTGTTGATCCCCCGCGTGAAACCCTTAATTCATGCAAAAAGATATAATCAGATATCGTGACCGTGAAATACCCGTTCCTTATATCAGTGCCGCACGGGGGAACGGAGATCCCCCGGGAACTGAACGGGCACCTTGTGCTTAACGAACAGGAGCTTCGGTATTACAGCGATCCCGATACCCGGGAACTCTATGGCTTTTGTGAATCTGTTGCTGCTTTCATCGACACCCCGGTCTCCCGCATGGCCGTTGACCTCAACCGCCCTCCGCTGCCGCTGCCCCCCCGTGATCCGGAAGGTATCATCAAACTCCGCACGATTGACGGGAAACCTGTGTACCGCGATGGCCTGTTTCCTGACATGCCCCTGATCCATCGTCTTATGATGGCATGGTACTTCCCCTACCCCCAGCGCATCGACGAACTGATCGATAACCATGACGTGAAGATCGCATTTGACTGCCACTCGATGCTGCCCGTGGGATCAGCAGAACAGAAGGATAGCGGAAAGAACCGGCCGCTGATCTGCCTGGGGAACAACGGGGACCGGAAAGGCCGGCCAAAAAAAGGCAGCATTGCCACCTGCCCGGAAGCCTTGATCCAGGATCTTGCTGAAGGATTCCAGCGTGAGTTCTCGCATGAGGGCGAGGTAGCGATCAATAACCCCTTCTCCGGGGGATTTATCGCCAATGCGCACTACTGGAGAAAAGGTATACCCTGGGTACAGATAGAGGTCAACCGGTCCCTGTATGACCCAGGACAATTGCGGGGGAACCTGTTTTTCGATAAGAGGAGCAGATCGGTCGGGAGGTTACATAAACGGATCTGGGACGTGTTGACCTCGTTCTGGGATCATCACGACTGCAATGAGTAAGAGCACCTGACCCGTTGGAATTCTCCGTGAATTCCTGAAATGGGTCCGGCAGGATTATGCAGAGCGATTTACACGCTCTCCTATATTATCACTTCTGTCAGGTAATATCATTGATTCATATTCTTCCTGAACATTTGGACAGATTTAATAATAATGCCTCGTGATAATCAAACGATCACTGTGAAGATCCACACCCGTACCCTGCTGATCCTTGGCGTAACGGTATTTGTTCTGATCTTTGCCATCAACCTTCTTGCCCAGTTCTTCATCCTGTCATCCTACGCGCAGATCGAGCAGGAGGAAGCGATTACCAACGTGCAGCGGGTTGTGGACCAGATTGCGCATGAACAGTCGCAGCTCGCGAACAGTGCCCGGGACTGGGCGGTCTGGGATGCCAGTTATACGTTCATGGAAGATCGCAACCACGAGTATTACACCTCAAATATTGCCGCAGACTCCTCATATGAGAGCCTCCGGATCAACGGTATCCTGTATTATGATTCGGATTGCAACCTGGTTGCCGGCCGGTGGTATGACCTGCATAATGCGTCCGGGGCTCCGGTTCCCCCGGATCTTCTTCTCTTTTTTGACAACAACCGTCAGCTCTTTACAAGGAGCGCCGGAGGAACCGGACGGAACGGGCTGGTCCTTCTCCCGGAAGGGCCGGTTCTGGTATCCATGTCCTCCATCCTGCCCAGTTCCGGGGTCGGTCCTGGCAACGGAACCCTCATCATGGTCAGGTCTATCGATCAGGAACAGGTTGATGAAATGGAGAGCCTCACTCACCGGTCGGTCAGCCTTTCGGCCCTCACAGAACAATCACCTCTTCCGAATCCGGATCTGGTGAACACAGCTGGCAATGGCACACCGGTGATCGAGACCATTCCAACAGATACCGATACCATCTCCGGGTATACCCTTGTACGGGACATCAATGATCGCCCGATCCTCCTGCTTCGGGTTGACACCCCCCGGTATGTCTACCAGAAGGCCATGGCTACCGTGGTATTCCTGGCAAGTACGTTTGTCCTTATAGGGATCATGTATGTCGTCACCACCGAACTTCTCCTCCGCAGGTATCTCATCAATCCCCTTCTCGGCCTTGACAATGCCATGAAAACGATCGGACATCGCCGCGATTTATCCGAGCGTCTGTCGGTCAAAGGTGACGATGAAATAGCGTCTCTCAAAAGTTCTCTCAACACGATGCTGCAGGAGCTCCAGGACAAGGAAGCGGAACTGGCACGGCGCCAGGAGATGCTGGCCGAGGCAAACCGGAAGACAACCATCTATCTTGATATGTACCTTGACGTCCTGACGTACGAGATCCTGAATTCGACGATGTGCATCCGGGGCTATGCGGACCTGATCCGGACTGAAGGGGGGAAGATGGAATGTCTTTATGCACAGCGCATCACCGATACCATCACCCGCGATACAGAAGTAATCCAGAACGTTGAGACGATCTCAAAGATCTTCAAGCATCCCCCTGTCCGGGTACCGGTTGATCTTGACGATATCATCAGGGAAGTAACAGCCTCATATCCCGGCACCGGTATCCATTATGATGCCTGCGGGATGAGCGTGCTCGCCGATCCGATGCTCGCGCGCGTGTTCCACAATATCATCGCAAACAGTATAAAATTTGGCGGGAGTGACGTGAAGATCGGGATCACGGTGCGTGATGCTGCTGATGAGATGGCAGAAATCACCATCACCGATACCGGTCCGGGTATTCCCGATGCGCAGAAGCCGGGGGTATTTGACCGGTTCATGCAGGGATCGGAGAAGCGCAGCAGTTACGGGCTGGGCCTCCATATTGCCAAGATGCTGGTGGAAGCGTATGGCGGCCGCATCCGGGCGGATGACCGGATCCCCGGTAAATGCGGGGAAGGAGCAGCGATCCGGTTCACCTTACGGAAAGGACCCGCATCAGAATTGTGATCCGCTGTCAACCCGTACGGATATGGTGTTCCTCGAACTGGCCATCGTAAAATACCATCACCCGGATTGGCACCCCTTTTACAAATGCCCGCATCCGATCGTCATACACTTTCTGCACATGACGGAGATGGTGCCGGGTGAAATACTCCTGTACGTATTCGAGGAATGCAATCTCCTGGGAGAGGAAGGCATGCTCGAACTCTTTTGTCTCCCGGGCGATGGTAAGTGATTCCTCGTCTTCGATCTCCCGGTCATATTCCCCGTGCTGATCAATACCGGAGATCTGCCTCCAGTCCACGGTGCCTGATGCATCCGGCTCGCGGTGGAGCATGTACGGGTAGATGCGGCAGATGGAGAACCGGGTCTCATAGATCCGGCACCGTCCGTTCTCCAGGAACCAGCAGGATCCGGTTTCGTCTTCCTTTGCCCTGAGCGCGTACCCGGATACGTAATACGTCCCGTTCTGGTCGCAGAACTCCGGGTCCGGTGCCGGTTCTATGGCATCGGGATCGATCATTTTTACTGCCCTGACATCCCTGTCCAGCAGGAAGACATGGCCGTTGAAGGCACGGGTGCAGCACTTTGCACAGCAGGTACAGCGGAACTTCACGTCGCGGACAATCGTTGCCATCTGTTCTATAGGGTAGGCAAGAAGGCTGTTCTGCTCCTGTGTAAGGGCAGAGATGCGGAAAGGTATCGGGACAAGGGACAGGATGATCAACCCCGGGTGTATCTCCATGAACATGGAACCGGAGACTATATTCTTTTTTGGGGTGTATTTGCTCCCTCGTTACACTATTGTTACGGGTTATTGTTGCACGGTTACGCGATACTCCTGCCGTGCAAGTGTCCTGAACTGATCCGGCAGTGACGCGAGTTCGTGAGCGCATCGCTTCCGTATTTCCTCAACGGGCGGCATTGGCGCAAGCAGTTTTCCGTCCATGAGGTACGGCCTGACAAGCCCGCCTGTTTCATTGCGGTCCATGCGGACCACCTCATCGTGTTCCATCACGCCATCCTGCTGATACCGCACTACCTGCCGGAGGTAGGGAAAGGTGGTCTTGCCGGGGCTGGTCTTGAACCGGGGCGTTCCTTCGTACTCCACCAGTTTATACACCATGTCGAGATAGGGGGCGTCAGCAGAGGTGATGAAGTGCGTCCCGACGCCGAATGAATCGATCGGCACTCCATCTGAGAGCCAGCGGTCAATGGAATATTCGTCCACGCCACTGCTTACGAAGATCCGGATATGGGGCAGTCCTGCCCGGTCAAACTGTTCCCTGACCTTCCGTACAAGCCCGGGAATATCCCCGCTATCGATCCTGATCCCGGTAACCGGTACCCCCTCGCGAACCAGCCGGATGATGGTCTCCGTGCAGGCAAGCGTATCATAGGTATCGATGAGGCAGAGGCACCGGTCGGGAAACGAGGCATGGTAAGCCCGGAATGCCTCATCCTCTGAGGGGAAGATCATAACATAGGAATGTGCCATGGTCCCGACCACCGGGATGTCATACCGTTTCCCGGCCTCAAGGTTTGAGGTACCGGAAAACCCCGCGATCCATGCTGCCCGGGCTGCCGCTATGCCTGCATCCGTTGTATGAGAACGACGGAACCCGAAATCCACAATACTTCTGCCCCGGCTTACACCCATAATTCGTGCCGCTTTCGATGCCACGAGGGTCTCGAAATGGATACAGTTGAGCGCGAGCGTCTCCAGTACCTGGACTTCGGGAAGCGGCCCCTCGATCTGGACGAGCGGTTCGTTCTGGAATACGACCGTGCCTTCCGGAATTGCATAGAGTGTCCCGGAGAACCGGTAACCGGAAAGCCAGTCGAGGAAATCCCTGCTGAAGACATTCAGCTGACTAAGATACACGATATCCTCATGAGAGAACCGGAATGCCTCCAGGCTGTTTACCAGGGTTTCAAGTCCCCCGGCAACGAGGAAATTCCGTTCATCGGGAAGCTTCCGCGGGAAGATGGAGAAGACGGCATTGCCGGTCTTGTTATGTTCCAGAAAACTCTGGGCCATGGTGAGCTCGTACAGGTCAGTGAGAAGTGCAGTACTCATGGGACAATCCCTCGTGTTTGCCGGGTTGATACCTGTTATGTTCTGCAGCACAGGAGAAAAATGAATGGATATCCGTCTTCCTGGATCCGTCGGCAGGGGGGTCATCCTCTGCGCCATGGGGGGATGTCCGGTAAAGAAGGCAAGCGCTTAATAGTTCCCGGGAGAACCATCCATGAGAGGGAACCAGGAGAAGATCATGGAGCCTGTCATCAAAGCGATCAGTTGTCTTGTCGGAGTGTTTGTTCTTATTAATGGTATCTGGATTGTCCTGACACCGCCATTCGGTGACGAGCCGCAGGGATATGCGATCATAGCGGTCGGTTTCCTTATCGTGCTTCTATCGTTCTATTCTGCATTCGGATGGGTCCGCCCGAAACCCTGAAACCGGCACGTTTAAAAAAAGAAAAAAATCAGTTGTACGACCGGAACGGTATGTACGCATCATAGACTTTTACTTTTTCGCTGTTGGGGGTAGTTACCCAGACTTCTGCCCGGTCGGTATTCTTGGTGGTACCGGCAAGAACAATCGTCTGGCCGATGTGAAGCGGCTGGACAAGCTGGCCGGTCTCGACAACACCGTCTGACCTGGTGATCTTTACATCAATCTGCGGGACGACATTCATGCCTTTGCCGCCGCGCAGTGTTGTGGTGATCTGTGGGTTGATGGACTCTCCATTACTTTCGACCTGGACTTCGATGCTCCAGATTTCCGGAAGGGTCTGGGTAGGGCCGGGGGTGAGAGAATCAACGGTTGTCGGGACGGGTGTTGCTGCTACGGTCTCTTCGGTTGTCGCGACTGCGGTCGGTGCCGTTGTGGTGGCAACCGTCGTTGTGGTCGGCTGGGTGCATCCGGCAGCCAGAACGAGCACAAGACAGGCACCGAGTATAAGGGCACTTGCTATTATCTTTTTCATGCGGGTAGGTTTCCCGGGAGGGTATATCAGGGTTTTGTCACAGCGGTGGTTTCATGAACAATGCCCAAACCAAAAAATACGACGGAGACCGTACGAAACGATTATCCCGCACGGCGGAGAGTGTGTAGGTACTATGCATGAACCTCATCCGCTCCGGTGGAAGTCAATGATCGGCCTTGGCCTCCTGTCAATTCTTATCGGGGTTGTCCTGATCTTCTTCCCGGGATACGCGGCCGATCTATTTGTCGTGTTTGGCGGGATCGCCATCATCATCCTGGCTGCGGTTGTCATGGTTGAAGGCCTCTTCCTCGATCACGAGGGTGTGTCACACTGGGGCGTCCTCATCCTGGGAATCCTGGGGATCCTGCTCGGGATTGTTCTCATCGCAGTCCCCTCGCTGCTGGTCATCGCAACCGGTGTGGTATTCGGGTTGTTCCTTGTCGTCTTTGGGATTATTGAGGCCGTTGTTGCGTATATGCTCATGGAGGACCTGATGGTGCGCCTCGTTATCGCGCTGATGGGGGTCTTTGCCATCCTCCTGGGGACCATTATTCTCCTCAATCCCGTGCTGGGCATCGACACGCTGATCCTGCTTGTCGGGTTGTATCTCGTTGTCTACGGCATGATGCGCATTGCTCACGGGCTCACCGAGCGTCATGTTGACCAGAATGTGACGGTCAGGCATCTCTGAAATCCGGCCGGTTTCCGGACATCCTTTTTTCAATCAGCCTTTTGCAGGGCTGGCAAGATCTTCATCAGATGGATACGTTAAACGAAACCCTGTGGTCTGCATAGTTGTCGCTATCCGTATGGGAAACCAAAAAAGAGACAGAAATGAGACAGAGAAAAAAAGAGCATCTTCGGGGCAGTTATGCCCGCTTTCCTGACGCCGGTTCGATTCCTGTTGGCTGGTTGCGGATCGTCCGTTCCTTCATGATGGTATAGACGTCCCGTGCGTGCTCCTTGGGCACTTCCACAAAGGAGTAGGAGTCGAGGATCCGTATGGCACCGATAGCTTTACCGGGGATTCCCGTCTCGCCGGCAATTGCCCCAACGATATCCTTGGGTGCTACCCGGTGCTGGCGGCCAACGCCAAGGAAGAAGCGGACCATGCCGACCTCCGCGCCGGTATCCCCAAAGTCCATCTCCTCCTTCTTCTCAGGTTCGGACTCATTAACGGGCTCCATCTGCATCTTAAGGAGGGCTGCCGCAATATCGATCGTGCTGTGATCTCCTTCGGTCTCTGTCTCGATGATCCGGGCGTACTGTTCGAGGCCTCCGGCCTGGATCGTCTCGCGCACCCGTTCCAGCACCCCGCGGGTTCTGGACTGGGCGACATCGCTCGGGGTGGGTACCGGCATGCGGGTGATCTGGACCTTCGCAAAATGCATGATCTCCCGGAGCTTGGTGAAGTCTTTCGGGGCAACGAATGTGACTGCCTTGCCGCTCTTCCCGGCTCTGCCGGTCCGGCCGATGCGGTGGATGTAATACTCCACGTCCTGCGGAACATCGTAATTGATCACGATATCCACGTCTTCTACATCAATACCGCGAGCCGCGACATCGGTTGCGATCAGGATATCGATGATACCCTTACGGAACCCGCCCATGACCCGGTCGCGCTGGGACTGTTTCATATCCCCGTGGAGTTCATCTGCCCGGTACCCGCGTGCGCGGACTTTTCCCGAGAGTTCTTCTGCGCGGCGCTTGGTGTTACAGAAGATGATCGCAAGATGGGGGTCGATGAGATCGATGAGATGGCAGAGCACATCGAGTTTCTCGCGCTCCTTCACCTCGATATATGACTGCTCGGTCAGTGGCACGGTCAGTTCTGCATACTCGACCCTGACGAACTCCGGTTTTGTCTGGAACTTTTTGGAGATCTCGAGGATCGGCTGTGGCATGGTCGCGGAGAAGAGCAGGGTCTGGCGGTTCTGCGGGACTTTCCGTAAGATCAGTTCGATGTCGTCACGGAATCCCATATCGAGCATCTGGTCGGCCTCGTCGAGGACAACGGTTGTCACATCGTCGAGCCGGAGCGTGCGGCGGTCCAGGTGATCCATGATGCGTCCCGGTGTGCCGATGACAATGTGGACGCCGGCATGCAATGCGCGAAGCTGGCGCTCGATTGGTTGCCCCCCATACACCGGCAGTACGGTGATCTTGGGGAGGTGGGCAAGGAGGTTTGAAAACTCCTCGGCGATCTGGATCGCGAGTTCGCGGGTGGGGCAGAGCACGAGGGTCTGCACGGTCCTTCTGGACGGGTCGATCTTCTCGATGATGGGGATGCCGAATGCAGCGGTCTTACCGGTACCGGTCTGTGCCTGCGCGGTCACATCGCGGCCGGCCTGGATGAGGGGGATAGCGAGGGCCTGAATGGGCGACGGCTCCTCAAATCCCATATCTTCTATTGCTTTTCCGAGTTCCCTTGACAGGTGAAGGTCGGAAAACTGTATACGTGTTGGCATATCGCTATCCCATTTAGCGTGAGGGGTCTTAAGATGGCGTACTGAGTTACCCCGTATTCCCTATCCCCGGGAAACAACGTATTTAATATTGGAGGGAACGACGATCCTGATAGTGATGTCCATGAAGGTCGTTGCATTCAACGGCAGTGCCAGAAAAGACGGGAATACCGCTATCCTTGTCGAAGCCGTGTTCAGGGAGCTCAAGAAGGAAAAGATCGAGACCGAACTCGTGCCGCTGGCCGGAAAGAAGATCCACGGCTGCATTGCGTGCGGGAAGTGTTTTGAGAAGAAGGACGGGATGTGCGCGATCAAGGGTGATATCATCAACGAATGTATCGCGAAGATGGTCGAAGCGGATGGGATCATCCTGGCATCCCCCACGTACTTTGCCGATGTCTCGACCGAGATGAAAGCCCTGATTGACAGGACCGGGTATGTTGCCAAGGCCAATGATGACATGTTCCGTCGCAAGGTCGGAGCAGCGGTCGTCGCAGTCCGGCGGGGAGGGGCGATCCATGCATTCGACACCATGAATCACTTCTTCTTCATCAGCCAGATGGTGGTGCCCGGCTCATCCTACTGGAACATGGGTCTCGGCCTGGAGGCCGGCGAGGTGAATGACGATGAGGAAGGGCTTGCGACCATGACAACGCTGGGCGCAAACCTGGCGTGGGTGCTGAAGAAACTGAATAAATAATTTTTTATCGGGATGATCCCTCGTGTTTTGGAAACAGAAATGTCTAACATCCTTTATATCCAACTCCAGTAACACGATTCCGGTGACCGCCGTCCTATGATCATCCAGAACACCCCGTTTCTTGTCCCCCTGCTCATCTCTGCTGCCATTACCGGCATACTCGCGGTGATCAGCCTGAAACACCGGGATGCCCCGATCATCCGACCGTTTATCCTCCTGATGTGTGCAACAACGCTCTGGACTGTGATGTCAGTATTCCAGCTGGAGAGTGCCGACCTCGCCTCCAATATCCTGTTCAATACGCTCGAATATCCGGGTATTGTTTCGGTTCCGATCGCGTGGCTGCTGATCGTACTCTGTTATACGGGTCGCGAACACCTCGTCACCCTGAAGAACACACTCCTGCTCTTCATTGTGCCGGCCATCGTTCTGATCCTTGTCGCAACCAACCCGTACCACCACCTCTACTATACGACTTACATTCCCGATGTTGTGAACGGCATCGTGATCTGGAATTTTGTGCACGGCCCTCTCTTCTGGATCCATGCCGGTTACTCCTATCTGCTGACAGGGATTGCCCTCCTGCTGATCGCATCCCGGTTCTTCAGTTCGCCCGTCATCTACCGGAAACAGATCCTTCTCCTGCTCATCGCAGCGGGCGCACCTACACTCGTCAACATACTCTATGTTATGGGTTTTGATCCGGTGCCAGGCCTTGATCTCACACCGGTGATGTTCATGATCACGGGTATCATTCTTGTGCTCGCGATCATCCGGTACCAGCTCTTCTCTCTGGCGCCGGTAGCCTACCCGGTCATCTTCACGGCCATTGATGCCGGCATCATCGTCCTTGACCGGAACGACCGGATCAGCGATCTGAATCCCGCTGCCCTGAAGATTTTCAATGAAACGTGCCGTCCGGTGATCGGGCAGCCGGTCACGGATACCCTGCTTCCCGGTATCATCGCGTTTTTGCAAAGCGAAGAGTCCGGACGGGATGCGGTCTTCCCGGTAACCCTTCAGGGAAGGAATGGGGCCGCCCGGGATTATGAGGTGGCGTGCCGGACAATTTCTGCGGGTGCCGGCGAGTATTGCGGTCGTCTCCTGATGATACGCGATGTGACTGAGATGCGGCAGGCCAGTCGCGCGATCGAGACCGCGAACCGGAAACTGAACCTGCTCTCCAGCATCACGCGACATGACATGCTGAACAAGTTGACCGGCCTTGCGACCTACCTAGAACTTGCAAAGGAGGAAAAGGAGGAGGCCACTCTGCACACCTACATCGAGAATATGGTGAAGATCTCCCGTGTACTCCAGGAAGAACTGGAGTTCACCCGTGATTACCAGGATCTCGGTGTTAAAACACCGACGTGGCAGAATGTTAATACTCTTGTGCAGCCGAATGTGGCGTTTTTTCCGGCGCACTACCCCCGCGTGGAGATTGCTATCCATCCTGTCGGTCTTGAAATATATGCTGATCCACTGCTGGAGAAGGTGTTCTACAACTTAATCGACAATGCGCTCCGGTATGGCGGCGGGAAGATGAACATGATCCGGGTTACGTCCTGCGAGGAGAATGGATCTATGATCATCACGTTTGCCGATAACGGCGAGGGTATTGCCGCAAAGGACAAGCCCTTGCTGTTCACCAAGGGATTCGGGAAGAATACCGGTCTTGGGCTCTTCCTCTCCCGCGAGATCCTCTCGATCACCGGTATCACGATCCGCGAGAACGGGACGCCTGGGGAAGGTGCACGGTTCGAGATCACGGTACCCTGCGGGGAATACCGTTCTTCCGTGGATACCCCGGAAGAGTGAACGTGGAAGAGCCTGGTACGGGGTTCTGGCAGGTGAACGGGCAGGATCTGTTCCTGCCCGATTCGTTCCTGTGAAGTGATCGATCACCGCAGAAATCCGTTCACGCGCTTGATTTGCGGCTAATCCTCTCCAGCACGTGTGCTGAAGCGGACCGGATATCCGGATCGGACGAGGTGGTTGCGGCGATCAGCGGATCACGGGCGGATTCACCGCGGTCGACGAGGGCATTCATCGCCTTGCGCCGCACCTGGAGGCTCTTGTCCCGCAGTGCCTCGATCAGCAGATCGATGGCGCCCGGACTTTCCATCTTGACCAGCGTCAGGACCGCACCCATCCGCAGATCCTCTTCGTCGCTGGAGAGCACCAGCCGGTGGAGCGGTGCAAGGGCACAGTCTCCTGCCTGTGAAAGTGCGACCCAGGCCTCGCAGGCAATTTGGTAATAGACGAGTTCCTCGATCGTATCCGGTTCCCAGCCCAGCGTGTCAAGGCAGGAGACCGCACCCCTGCGGATCTCGCGGGACGGGTGGCAGAGGGCACCCACAAGCGAGGGGATGACGATGAGACCGTTCCGGGTCATGACATCGCAGACTTCAGCCCTGACGCTGTATTCCTCGTCGCACAAGGCTTCGATGAGGCCGGTGATGGCTTCGTAATGCCCGATCGCCCCGAGAGCCCGGGCACCAGCGATCCGCATCTCCTCTGAGGGATCACGCAGGAGTTCAATCAGGTCAGGGATTGATCCGGGATCGCCAATCTTCCCGAGCGCCTCAGCCACGGCCCTCCTCATACCCGTATCCGTGCTGTCCAGGAGCGCTGTAAGTGGAGGAATGGCGCGGGTATCGCCGATTGAGCCCAGCACCCGGGCGGCAGGAATCCGGATCTGGGGTTTTTCCGATGCAAGGGCATTGATCAGCGGAATTATCGCCGGCTCTCCGATTGTTATCAGTGATTTGGCTGCGCTCCGCTGAATCTGTGGGCTGTAATGGGCAAGGGTCTCGATCAGGAAGAGGATCGTGTCCCCATCGGATTTGACCGGCCGGCAGGTCTCGTGTTCCGTTGTCGGTGTTGACGCTCCTGCAGGTCCCGGCAGAGAGACAGAAGTGGACGGGATAACGCATTCCGAGGGTGCAAGGGCAGCCTCAGCCTCTGCTTTTTTACGCAGAACTGCGTGGAGGGTCGAAGCCCTCTCCCGCACGGCGGCATCCTTATCCCGGCAGGCAGCGACAAGGTATTCTTCTGCAGCCGGGCCGACCTGTCCCAGGCCAATGACGGCAAGCAGGCGGATGGCCGGGTCGGCGCTTGCAAGAAAGAAAGCAAGTGCCGGGATCGCAGGCACCCCGAGGGATCCGAGAGCTACCACCGCCCGCTCCCGTACTTCAGTATCGGGGTCGGAAACGAGTTGTTCGATGTCTTGGATAGCGGCGGTACCGGCAATGGTTACGAGAATTGCTGCGGCGCTGCCCCGGACGAGCGGGTTTGTATGTGACAGGAGCTTCTGTACCGGCCCGGCAGCCATTTGACCAAATGATCCCAGCGCCTTTTCAGCACTTGTCCGGACGCTGGCGTCCGGATCCGTGAGAGCGGAGATCAACGGAATAAACCCGTCAGGATCACCAATCCTGCCCAGGGATCGGGCGGCCGCTGCCCGGACCTCCTCATCGCTGTCCTGCAGGGCCTCGATGAGTGGGGTGGTTGCCCGTTTGTCAGGGATCCGGCCGAGGGCATCGGCTGCCGCAAGCCGGACTTCCATGGAGGGATCGCGGATCGCCCCTGCCAGTGCATCGATCGCCCGGGGTCCGATGCGTCCAAGGGCATCGACCGCGAGGGTGCGGATGTTCTCGTCCCCGCTCTGCAGGGTATTGATAAGAGTAGCAATCTCCTCGTCAGAGATCTCGGGTTCAGAAACCTCTTTTGCAAGGCCGGAGAAATCCGGTGTGCGTTCCCGGGCTGAAAGGTCGGCACTATCGGGAAGTGGTGGCGGAACGAACTCCCGTGGTTTTCTGGCAGGTTGTTCTTCGGGCTGCGGATCCGGTGGCGGGTGAACTACCGGTTCGGCTGGCTGTGACCCGGCTTTCTGTTCAGGTGCCGGGTGGGTGTTGTTTGACGGCAATTGCGGGGATTTCCCGTGTGGTGCCCGCGGATCCAGAGGAGCAACCGGTTTTTTTGGCGAGACTGCTCCTGTTGGATGCTGATCCGGAACAGCAGGAGCCGTTGTCTGTGACCGGACACCCGAGCTTTCGTTCAATGTTTCAAGTGCCGCATTGCTGATCACAGGGTCCTGGCTGTGGGCAGCAGCAACCAGGGCTTCACGGCCCGGTGTCCCCATGGCTTTCAATGCAGATGCTGCCCCGGCCCGCAGCGTGTACCGCGGGTTGCCTAACAGGTCGACAAGGTACGGGATTGCTGCCTTACCCATCCTGGTAAGTTCGTGCCATTGTTCGGATGCAAGACAGAACCGGGCCTTCTCATCCGAGTTGTCCGGGGTCCAGTTAAGGAACGAGAGCGCTGTTGCTGCCATGTGCCGGACATTATAGGACTTGTGGGAGAGGGCATCGACAAGAGGTCGGACGGCTTTCTCATCATGGATCTGTTCAAGCGCCTCGATTGCGCTGATGCAGACCTCGTTCTCATCGTCTGCGAGCAAGCTGCCCAGGGCGGATATCGCCCGGGGATCCCCGATCGCCCCGAGTGCTTTGGCTGCCCCCATGCGGATCCCGTAATACCGGTCTGATAGCGCCTCAGTGAGATAGGGGACAGCACCTTTTTTTGCCCGGATCATGTCGGGCCACTTCTCCTGCGCAAGGAGAAAATGAAAGTAGTCATCATTGTTTTTGGGCATCCACTTCTGGCGGACAAGCGCTTCGGCTGCACCAGCCCGGATCCGGTGTGATCGGTGGGAAAGCGCTTTTACCAGGACCGGAACACCCGGCTCACCGATTTCTGCAAGGGCGCCAATAGCAACTAATCTTACATGACTATCGGCATCCGCAATAATCTTCAGGAGCCACGGGAGGGCATTGCGGCCCGGCAGGGAGAGCAGCGTTTCGATCTCAGTATCCTCCATCCGGCAACTGGTCTTTATGCAGGTGCAGATCTCTGAAGGCGTAACGTTGTCAAGGCCATGGAGGACAAAAAGGATTCTCAAACGGAGGGCGTCATCAGCATTCCTGATCTTCTCAAGCAGAGGAACAAGGGCGGGTTTCCCGAATGCCTGGAGACTGGTGGTTGCCACCTTTACACGGTCAGGGTCATTGGACTGGAGATCACGGATCAGGTTCTCGATGCCCGTGCGGCCGATTCGGTCCGGTTCCTCCTGCCTGAAGAGATCAAATACACCCATGCTCCGCTCCGTGTGCTAAAACCCTTCTCGCCTCGGGTATTTACTTTTTTACCTATTTCAGTATATTAACATTGCCTTTTTGAAATATGGCTACATGCTGGAATTAAAAAGAAAAATAGTATTAAAATTCGCCTTATATCATCGCAATTACAAAAAGAACAATGTCAGATCATGATTGTGAGATCATCGGTTGCAGCAATCAGTCCCGGCCACTCTTTTGCGAACAGTGGGACAAGATCCCTCCGCTCTTTAATCGTCTGGTACACCCCAGATCCGAAGTGCGTGAGGGCGAGCCGTTTCGCCCCGCTCTTTTTCGCAATTCCGATCGCATCATCCGGGTTCATATGTGGCCAGTCGGGGCTTGTCTCCCCGGGCTTCAGGCCGCATTCGGTGATCAGCAGGTCGGCATCCCTGGCGAGCATGACTGCATTCTCGCAGGCGCCGGTATCCGTGCAGTACGTAATCACCTTCCCGTCAAGCTCCAGCCGATACCCAAAGCATGGTGCCGGATGGACGAGCGGGAGGCAGGTGACGGTGAATGGTACGTGGTGAGTCCCTGCCGACAGTTCCCGCACCTCGTTTTTAAAGGGCAGGATCGCAAACGGCACCGTGTAGGGCTCGTTAACAAACGTCTCCAGCTGCTGCCGGGTCCCTTTTTGCGTGAAGATCTTCAGTTCCTGTTTGAACCGGAATTTACAGAGCGTATGCAGGCCGGCAATATGGTCGATGTGCATGTGGCTGAGGAACAGGAACGCCGGCTTCTCCTGCGTGATGTACCGATCGGCTTTGGCAATACCATTGCCACCATCGAGTATGATATCATAATCCTCCGACTGGATCAGGACAGAGACCGTATTGCCGGTGGGGGTATCGTACCAGCCATTGGTCCCAAGGAAGGTCACCTTCATACTAAGTGGGTTGGCGTGCCGGTAAAAAAGGTACGTGCCACGCGACGGTCTTTTATGCTCTCGCGGCGATTTTCGTTATACCAGAGTAAATAGAGGCATGTAAGGATGAAATACGCTGCAATCATATCATTTCTCGCTGTCCTTCTCCTGTGCGTGCTGCCGGCTACGGCAGTGATCCAGGAAGTCACGGTGAAAGGTACGGTATCGGGAATGAGTCAGGATAAGAACACCGTAACCATCGCAAATCCGCTCCAGTACGGGTGCGCGTATCCAGCCAGCGGTGACCCGGTCTGTTCGTACACCTCCATGAGTATCGCCTCCCTGACAGGGAGCGTACCCAGCGCCAGTGCGTTCACGATCTTTAAGAACGGTGATACCGTTGTTGCCACGAGTGTCGGTGGCGCCGGTGGGGAATGGATCGCCATTGCGAAACTGTACAACGATCTCCCAAGCGGGCAGTACGTGACCGATCTTGTCGGAGAACCCTCCGTCATCCCGACCCCCCTTGTTGGTAACTATGCGCTGGATATCTCCACCGCACCCGACTGCAACACCTGTTTTGGGACCACCTGTACAGCGGCAACTGCTACGGTGAACGTGCTCTCTGATGGGAACCGGGTCATCGTGAAAACCCTGGAACCCCGCCAGGCACTCCTGTTCAATGAACGCAATGACGCATCCAGTGTTGCGGTGACGTTTGTCAAGGGTGAGGCGCCATCCGTGACCTGTGCGGGAGGAGAATCCGGCATGACCGGCCCCCAGCCGATCTCGGTCTATATCGTCAATGTCGTGCCACCTCTCGGCTTCACCAGTCAGCCCGCTGAAACCCCAACCGCCCTCTCCACCGCGGTCCCGACTACAGTCCCGACTACGAAGGCTGCGAGCCTGCCGTTTATCGTGATCGGGGCAATCGGCCTCGGTGCTGCACTGCTTGCATATCGCAGGCAGTAATCTCCTTTTTAAAAAAGTTTCAGGTATTTACCGACGGCTGTACTTCCGGAACATATAATATACCCCGCCTGCGATCAGGGCAAGCAGGAGCACCCCGAAGACTGCCACCATCGATTGCTCTTTTACCACTACCCGGAAATCATCACTCTTCTCGGTCTGGTCGGAGGTCACCTTCACGGAGATCTTGTACTCGCTTGCCACGATATTGCCCGGGGGGACGATCCGCAGGTTCACGGTTGCCGACTCGCCATCAGCGATCCCGGCAATGATCTCGGGTGTGATCTCTGCGCTCCAGCCGTCCGGTGCCGATACCACCGTCTTCACGTTGGTCAGCGGTCCGGCATTGCCGGCATTGGTCAGCTTGATGCTGAAGGTCAGGGGGTCGCCCTTGTTCACCGGGTACTGGTACTTCTCGGCATAGACTCTGAGATCGTACGTCCCCTTGATCTTGGCCGTCAGGTTCTCGGGATATGCTTCAGCCGATGAATCGATCACAAGCGGGATCCGGTAATCGCCCACGGCCACATCGTGCGGCGGGATGGCTTCCACCACGAGCGCCTTCTCTTCGCCGCTCTTTACGTAGATCTCGGTGATGTCCGTGCCGGGTACGGCCTTTGCCTCGAACCGGACGTACCATCCCGGGGGAAGGTTTTCGGTGGAGAGTCGGAAGGTATCGTCGCTCTTCCCGATGTTCTTGATGGCCAGGTCGAAGCGGGGTTTCTTGTCGGACGTAGTCGTAAGGACCGGCGAGTTGATGGTGATCTCCGCGGCAAACAGTGACTTCTCCAGCATCACCGTTCCCGCATCGGTAGTGATCCCACCCTTGATCCGGATATCCTTCTTCTCGATCTCCTTGTACCCATCGCGCCCGATTTTCAGGGTATACCTCCCGGGCTCCACATCGGTTGCGACTTTCCCGTCGGCTGAGCTCATCACCTGGTCGACTGTCACGTGATCGGCGTCGCGGACAAACGCGACCTTTGCCCCTTTGATCTTCTCGCCATCCTTGTCGACAATGCTGAGTTTCAGGGTTCCCTTCTCGCCCTTATGGGTATCCGAGATAGTCACGTACGCCCAGTACCAGCCGTCGCCGATATGGACACGGACCGCGTACTCCCCCACCGGCGTATCGGAACTCGTCTCCACCTCGAGGATGATGGTCTTCGATCCGTTCGGGGGCAGACTGAGTTTGTTGATCTCGATATCCCCCTCCATGAACCGGATCTCCCAGTCGTTTTTTGCGGAATCGAACGATTCGTACCAGAGTTTCTTGTTGTTCTCCTGCCCGTAGTTGACCACGTTCAACTGGAACTTCGCAGTCTCCCCGGCCTCGATGATCTGGCCCGGCAGATCGCAGCTGATCACAACGTACGTATCCGGGGATTTCGTCAGGTCAGCGGCTGCCGGCTGCGGCAGGAGGATGAGGATCGCAGCGCAGGTGAGAAGCGCGAGGATAAAAAGGGGATTTGTCCCTGTTCTTCCCCGCGGGAACAGGGAAGTCATCGCACATCAAGCCGCATGAACCAGAGGTACGCGAGCCCGAAGAAAACGGCCGGGAAGAGCAGGAGGGCGATTAAGTTCGCGGTGATCGTCGAGATGATTCCGTCGATCCCGGCATCACCCGCCGAGACAACGTTGAATGAGGAGACAATGCTGGTACTTCCACTGGCCCCGACCACCATCCCACTGCTAGTATACTGTTTAGTGACTGCGGCGGTGACCGACTCGTAGTTCATGGTTGGCGAGAAGAGTGCCAGCGTGTCATGTACCATCTGCCGCTTCTCCCAGTAGGTCTGCATCTTTTCGTTGAACGCATCCCATGCCCCGTTGTTTCCTTTGTTCGAGAAGGTGACGGAGATTCCTGATACGTCGCTCTTGTTGACCGATTGCTGCATCTGGTCAACGAGCTCCTGCGGGAGTTCCGGCTGGCTGCCAACGACAAATTCGGTCACGGTGTTGTTGGCCAGCGTCGGGACGAGTGCCGAGAGTGCGATGAAGATGATCATCGTGTAGATCAGGGCCGATCCGCTCTCGTCCAGTGCGGTCGAGAGGAAGAGTGCGACGGCGAAGTACGAGAAGATGAGAAGGAACGAGACGAGCCCGAAGATCATAATAAGGATCAGTTCGTTGCCGTCCGGTACGATCCCGTACACGAGCAGGGTGGCAAGTGCGATGATGAGTACCACCAAAAGGGCGCAGCCGAGTGCGGCAATCCCGCCCAGCGCCTTGCCGTTGATCACCTCGTCGCGGTACACCGGGTGCGAGAGCAGGATCTTGAGAGACTTGCTCTCCTTCTCTTTTGAAACGAGATCGAATCCCATCGCTATTCCGAGTATCCCTCCCACGAAGACGAGGTAGGTGGCGACCGCGGAGAAGACCGAGAGGATGGAGGGTTTCTCCGCCATGTAACTGGAAAGCGGCGACTGGATGGTGCTTAAGTGCTTGTTGTAGTCGTCCAGGTTCTTGTTGTAGTCAGAAAGCCCGCCAATCATGCCAACGATAGCGACAACGAGCAGGATGCCGAAGATTAAAAGGAACTTGCGGCTCCGGATATGATCGAAGAACTCTTTTTTTGCAATGATCATGAGTCGTGATGCAGCCATCGTCTTCACCCCGCCACCTGGTAATACGAAAGGAACGTCTCTTCAAGCGAGAGCCCTTCGCGGGAGAGGCCCCGGAGCCGGATGCCCTGTTCTGATAGTGTGGCGGCGAGATCGTCCCGGATATCGGAGCGGGCAACGATCACGGCTTCGCGTCGGTCCTGTTCGTACTCTGCGCTGATAAGATCGGGATGCGAGAATGCCGGCATCGGATCGAGAGTCTCCACCCGGATCGTGATGTGCGCTGCGGACCGGTTCCCCACGCTGCTGGCGAGATCCCTCCACGAGCCCTGTGCAACGAGCCGGCCGGCCGAGAGGATCCCGACCGAGGTGCTGACCCGGCTGATCTCTTCGAGGATATGCGAAGAGACGACCACTGTGGTGCCGCTTGTGGCCACCTCCCGGATGATCCGGCGGTAATCGGCCACTCCCTGTGGGTCGAGGTTTGCGGTCGGTTCGTCTAAAATAATCACGGACGGGTCGTTCAAGAGCGCCTTTGCCAGGCCAAGGCGCTGGCGCATGCCTTTTGAGTACCCGCCAACCGGTTTGGTCACGCCATCGAGTCCGACACGCTCGAGCAGGCCGGCAATTTTTGGGGTAAGAATTTTAGCGTCCATCCCGTAGAGTTGCCCGAAGTAGGTGAGGTTCTCCCCTGCGGTAAGGGTCGGATAGAATCCGACATCCTCGGGCATGTACCCGATCCGGTTCCTGACCGTGATCGGGTTTCGGGCCACGTCAAGCCCGTTGATCAGGCAGCGGCCGTCGGTTGGTTCGATCAGGCCCACCAGCATCAGGATGGTGGTACTCTTCCCGGAACCGTTTGGGCCCAGCAGGCCGAAGATCTCCCCGTCGGGGACCTCCGCTGTCAGGTCGTTGACGGCCCGGACGCCGTTGTATTCCTTTGTGAGGTGTTCGAGTAGTATCATGGTCTGCTCCGGGCCGGACCATTGCGGGCCCGGCCATTGGATGATGCACGTGAAATCAATGCCCGCTTAAAAAGGAGTTGTCGCACAGTTCTCTACCGGTCCGGCAACCGGAAAAGGGATGTGCCGAATCATTCAAATACCCATGACCGCCCGCGCCCGGACTGCCCGTGGATTTTTCAGGCCCTGATCCTCACCCGCCGCACTGCGATGTGTAGACACTTGTGCCAGATATCTTATTTACCGCCCGGACCGGATAATTACTCATGAATATCCGGGTCATTCTGGGGATGGGACTCATCCTCTCGCTCCTCATCCTGCTGCCCGCATCAGCCGCCCTGCCGGAGGTGGGATGTCTCACCACTACTACTAAAACCGGCACCGCCTGGATAACGTTCGCCAGTACCAACAGTACGGATACGACCGGACCGGTCGCAGTGTCGTACATAATAGGGGAGGTCAGCGAAATCCCGACTCAATACGTATCGGAGGACATGACCGGAATGGTTGTGATCACGTCCATGGAGGGAGGTGTCCCTCATGAATTTACCCTTAGTGAGTCCCCCACCGGAGGAAGCACCTATGCGATCAATAGCGTCACGGTGATGGAGGGAAGCCCGGCCCTGCTGGTCAATAATTATTCCTTTGTCGCCCCCTCTTCGGTTGCCAATTATTACAATGATGTTGTTCCCAATGGAAAGCAGCACGAGTGGGTGGACCTTGACTGGAAAAATCCCTCAAAAGATCTGAAACTGATGATCTATACCCCGGATGCCACCCTCGGTCCGTACTCCGATATCGCTGATGGCAAAAAGGATGGTCGGATCTTCCTCGATATCGCAAGCCGGCTGAACGTGACCGCCGGCCACTGGTTCTTCCGGGTCCAGAACGAATACCCGGATCCTGCGAACTATCTCCTGAACACCTACTCTGCCTGAGGCCCTAAATGAAGTACTCCCGATTCCTGTTCGTTCTGGTGGTCATCTCCTGTCTTGGTGCCGTGAGTGCTGTGGCAGCACAGGAATACACCGTGACCTCAGGCTACGACAGCCCGGTACCGGCCGGGGCCGATGCCCGGGTTCCGGTGCCCGTCCCGTTCTGGTCCCTGCCCCTCTGGCTGATGCTCGCCCAGCTGGTGCTGGTCCCGCCAGAGATCCTTGTTGCGATCAAGCTCTGGGCATACATGGGGATCCGGCGCGTTTCTGGGGGCAACGTGCTCGATCAGGATGTCCGGGCCCGGATCTACGGGTATATCTGCCAGAACCCGGGCATCCACCTGCGGGGGCTCTCGACCGAGATGCAGGTGAAGCTCGGGACCCTGCGCTACCACCTTTCGGTGCTGCAGCACACCCACAAGATCGCCGTCAGCGGTGATAATGCCTCGATCCGCTTCTACGAGAACAGCGGTACGTACTCGACTGAGGAGCAGCAGATCCTGAAACACTTGCGGAACGAGACCACGAAGAAGATCCTTGGGGTGTTGCTCGACCGGCCGATGGTAACCCGACAGGATATTGCGGACGCGGTCGGCGTCTCGGGCCCATCCGTCTCGTGGCACATGAAACGGCTCGAAGAGGATCATATCGTCCTTTCCCGGCGTGAAGGACGATTGACCGCGTACGAGATCCCAGGGCCGGTGGCAGGCTACCTCAACCAGCAGATCCGGCCCCCGGCCCCCACAGGCCCTCAGGATTATTCCCGGGCCATCGGACAGGCGTAAGCAGTCATCTTTTTTCATCTGCCCCAATCACAATCCCCAAATACCCCTGCATCCGATCCCTGTTACGATGACACAGCAGCAGGAGCAGAGATCGGCATGGTGAAGGTTGGGGTCCATGTATCGATCGCCGGGTCCCTCGACCTTGCAGTGGACCGTGCAAGGGATGCCGGGTGCGACGTGTTCCAGATGTTCTCGCGCAATCCCCGGGGATGGGGCTACCAGCCCGTCAGCCCGGAAACAGCCGAAACATTCCGGTCAAAGATCAAAACAACCGGTCTCCTCCCGGTCGATCATATGCCATACCTGCCAAACCTTGCCTCACCGAAACCGGATGTTTACGAGAAGTCTGTAGCAACCCTCACCGCCGAGATCGACCGGTGCGGGACGCTTGGTATCCCGTATCTTGTCACTCATCTCGGTCACCACCTCGGCGACGGGATTGCGGGCGGGCGTGTCCGCGTGATCGATGCCATCAATCATGCCCTTGCGGCATCGGGGAGCCCCACGATGCTTCTCCTTGAGAACACCGCGGGGGAGAAGAACAGCGTTGGTTCCCGTTTCGAGCATATCCGGGGGATCTTGGACGGGATCGAAGCGAAGAACCGGGTGGGGATCTGCTTTGACACCTGTCACGCGTTTGCGGCCGGGTACGATCTTCGGACAGAAGACGCGATTGCAGAGACGCTGGGACAGCTCGATGAATCGGTGGGTAAAAGAAACCTCCGGGTCATCCACCTCAATGATACCAAGGGTGACCGGGGCAGCGGTCTTGACCGGCACGAACATATCGGTCTCGGGTTCATTGGCGAAAGCGGCTTCCGAAGTATCCTCCACAACACCGTATTCTCCTCCCTCCCCCTTATCTGCGAGACTCCCATGGACGACCGGCGGGATGACCGGGGCAATATCCAGGCCGTGCGGGATCTTGCACGGTAACATCCAAAGATACGTTTTTTCCCTTGCAGGTGCCATGCACATCAACCATGGCGCGCAAGACCTGTACGCACTGCGGAGCGATAACGGATGACTCCACCCAGAAGTTCTGTACCCGGTGCGGCGTAAAACTGCCGGACCTGCTTCCTGTAACGAAGATCGGGGGCATCCCGGTCCGGGCTCTTGTCGGAGCCTTAGTTCTTGTTGTCATCATCGTTATTGCTGTAGTCGCCGCTTCGGGTCTCCTCACAGTGTTTTTCAGCTCACCATCTGCAGGTTCTGCTACAACCGGCCAGGCACAGGTTGAGGCCACGACTTCTTTGCCCTCCCTGCCCACGACAACCCCCCTCCCCACCACGCCGGAAATACCGGTCACCACAAAAACAATGGTTCCCACAACGGTGCCGACAACTGCCGCCACTACGGTTACTACGAAGCAGACGCAGGTGACGGGTACCCCAAGCCCGACATACACCGTGACCACACAATCTCCCGTGGCAACAGGAACCTCGCAGATCACGCTTGCCGTCACCCAGGTACCTTCCCAGCCAGACTCGAGCTCGTATACCAGCTCCCATCCCGATGCGCCCTACATCGACCCCTCTGCCCTGGAGACACGGATCCATGAACTGATCAACATCGAGCGGCAGTACAATGGACTCTCTCCCCTGTCGTATGATTCGTTCCTCGCCGATATCGCCAGGGGGCACAGTTACGACATGTCGCTTCGGAACTTCTTTGATCACACAACCCCTGATGGAAGGGATGCCCATGCCCGGGGGAATTGGGCCGGGTATCCGTGTATCCGATACTACGGGACATACTATACCGAGGGCATATCCGAGAACCTGTATCAGGGCTACAGGTATCAGACCTACCTGACGGCACCAAACGGGACAATTGTCTCCTATAACTGGAGTTCCCTCGATTTTATTGCGAAGCAGGCAGTGATCGGGTGGATGAACAGCGAAGGACACCGCGAGAATATCCTCAATGAGAAATTGCAGCAGGAAGGGATCGGGGTTGCCTTCTCGTCCGATGACAAGATCTACGTGACCGAGAATTTCTGCTGACCTCACCGAGACGAGTTATCAGGATATTATTCGCGGGTAAGGTTATCGGAAGGCGAGCCGCTGGTGTTCGCTGGTGGTCACCGGTTGCTCGTAGTACTCCGGTGAGTAGACCCGGTCCTCGACAACCCCCACGACATCCTCGATATTCTTCGTGAGCGCTAGGCAGTCTGCCCCGTGCGCACCGTTCACCTTTACCTGTATCTTTCCTTCGTGATCGATCGTGATTTCCAGTTCCTGCATCTCCATGATAATCCTCCTTGTTTTTTAGTTCTCACGCAATCGCGCGCATTCGGTTCTCACGTCAGCTGGTGCACCGGCGCTTCCCGTTTTACCAGCAGCCCCGTCATAAGATCGCGGGCCGTGACGCAGAGGCGCCGCTCCCGGTCAAGGACAAAGGTCAGCTCAAACCTCGGCTCGCCTTTCAGGGCAGGTGGGTCGGCAGTGAGCAGTGTTGGTGTTCTGCCGTTCATCAGCACCGGCCTGCTCCCCCCGTTTGTATCCTCCGGTGGCCCGGCAAGCCGGATACCCCCGGCAGGATCCGAGACCAGTTCAAGATCTGGTGCGGTTGCCTCCGGTGCGGTGCGGAGCTCGTACAACGGGATTCCAAGCCGGGTCTGGCCATCATACGCCGCGCTGATGGTGATCCGGGCAACCTGTCCGGCGCTCGGGTAACGTGCCCCGCTCCGCACAAGGAAACGGTACCGGTGCTCTCTTTCAGTCGGGTCCCAGTACTGGAGCGCGTAGTGGTTTTTGATGCGGTCTGCTCTGGGTGTCCTGGGAGAGGATGTGGCTGCTCCCCGTGCAATGGCATCGAATGGGTGGTCGCACCGGACAGGAATACCCGGGAACTGTTGTTGCACCAGCGCCTGAACCGCTGGGATAACCGAGCCCCGTCCGGTCATCAGGACCGCGATCGGGGGATCATTCGGGTACCCCTGTGTCCGTGCAACTGCCCGTGCATGCCCGAGAGCCTGATCAAGGATGAACGGCAGGCCGCATTCTGCGATACAATGGGTGATATCATCCGTGGTCAGCCGGACGGAGATGATTAGTGAGGTAACCGGGTCCGTGAAGTCGATCGATACTTCATCGCCGCGAGCAAGTTGATAATATACATCGCCGACGCTCGCGAGGGCCGCATCGTACAGCTTCTGCGCCCGGGTGCCGGTATACCTCACCCGGCTCTTTGCCACAATCTCCTGTGCAATCCAGCCGTCCAGTGCCCGGCACCCCGTATCTTCTCGGGAAGTTCCGGCAACCCCAAGCCCCCGGGAGCCATTGTTCCGGACAAGGGAGATGGCAAGGTCGTTCTCATCGATACTGACGAGTATACACGACTGCCCCTCCTCCACCGTAAGGCCGTACCCGGCAGGTACCGCAGCACACTCATCTATTGTATGGCATGACTCAATCCCGGCGGTATGAGCGATACTGCTGAGCCAGACTGCATACCAGGATGGTGCATCGTCAGGGATGGCGAAGACAACGTATCCCGTATCCGGGCATTCCTGTACAGCCCGTGCAAACACAGTTCCGAGGAGATCGGCAGCAGCATCGCGGAAGGTGATCCGGCGACCTGTGCCGGTGGATATCTGTGCTGTACTCTCCTTGAGCAGGTAATTACGGATCCACCGGGCCGTTGCGGGGTGATCCCTACAGCCGGCGCGTAACACCTCGTCACCAATGGCATGGTCTCCGCTGTCCGGGTAATGGACCAGGACCGGTATGCGGTGGACCGGCCCGGAACCATTCAGGTCAGGGATCTCCTGCGACCATCCGGGGAACGAGAGCGTCTTATAATCACCGTCTTGCAGTGCACAGCCGCAGACAAGTGATCCCGTCCCAAAGTCTATCCCGATGCAGGTGGCTGGTTTAGAATCTTGTGCATACCGGTCCATCATATCACCCGACAATCTGGATATCATAGACCCCGGCATCGCGGAAGACCGGGCAGAGTTCTATCTCGTTCTGGAACCGGAGGGCAAGCAGTTCGCAGAGAAACCGCCATTGCTCCGCCATCCCACTGTTGCCGCACGTCTTCTCTTGCTCCTGTGCTCTCATGAGATCGTCGAGTGTGGCAAGCGAGAGGGAATGTTGGTAAGGGACCCCGAATGTGTGGATCCTGCCATCCTCCCCGCTGGTAACAATGTAGTCTTTCCCTGACACGGGCACGATCCCGGTTACTGTCCCGGCATGGGCGTACAGGGTACGGATCAGGGAGCGGTCATGAATTGAGTAGAATGCCAGCGTCCCACTCGCGTAGCCTGCTGCAAGGGCAAGGCCGTCGGTTGTGAAGGATAAGGCTGTGAGTTTCCCCGGGACCGATGGGATGGTTCCGATTAACATCCCTTCAGGAAGGGAATACAACCAGATGACCGGCTCCAGCCCGGCTGCCGCAAGGAGCATACTATCCGGGGAGATCGTACAGCAGTTCACCTCTTTTGCTGCATCCCGGAGTATAACCGGTTCCTTCCCGCTGGCGTGGTTCCAGATCCGCACGGTCGTGTCATTACTGCCTGTAACAAACAGTACTCCAGACGGATCCACCGCACAGCAGTTGATGATGCTCGTGTGTCCGGTACGGGTTCCTACAGCAGTGCCTGACGGTACGTCCCAGAGCCGCACAACACCGTCCCAGCCACCGGAAATGCAGGTTTTCCCATTCGGCAGGAAGGCAAGACACCGCACAGTGGTCTTCAGGCCCTCGCAGGAAGCAACAAGACTGCCGGTCATCATATCCCAGATGCGAAGATTCGGTTCTTTCCCGGCACAGGCAAGGAACGCTCCGTCAGGGCTGGCTGCAAGGGCCCGGATTGATGGTGTGTACATATCGATGGACCGACCCGCGGAGGCATCTCCGTGGGGAAAGATCCATGCGGTCCCGTCCGCGGTACCGGCAAGAATCCCCCCATCACCCACAAGAGCAAGAGCAGTGACGGCACCGGTGGGGCGTTTGAGGGTGCGGAGAAGTTCACCCGAAGGAATACTCCGCAGTGCGATCATTCCGTCCCATCCTGTAGTAGCAAGGAACCTGCCATCCGGGGAGATGGCACAGGTAGTGACCGGGCGACGGTATGCCCGAAATTCCTTTACTTTCCCGCCGTCGGGAACGTTCAGGTAATAGATGGTACCGTCATTGCAGCAGGTTGCGAGGTACGTGCCTTCGGGCACAAAGGCGCAGCAGGTTGCCGAGCGGTTGTAAAGCGGGATCTCCGCTGCCGGATACTCGCGATCCTGCCAGATGAGGAGCACGTTGTCGTCACCTCCAATACCAATCGACCTGCCATCGGGTGATATCGCGTGGCAGGAGATATGGCCGGTATATCCCGTGTATATCCGCACCGGTTCGCCATTCTCTGCCGAAAGAAGTACCGGTGGGGTCTGTCCACGAATAACTATCAGGCAACGAGTATCGGTTTCGGTCGGGGTCGGGAATGCAAGCGCCCTGACCGGATCGCCGGTACCCGGAACCATCCACTTCACGGCCCCAGTGAGTGTATCACGGCTGCATACCGCACCGTCTGCATGACCGGTTGCAATTGACAGTCCGTCCGGTGTTGTGGCAATGGCGGTGACCGGAGATGTACAGCCGGGATCAATATGGTGGACTGTTCCGGTTGCGCACCCGATGCGGAGGCACACGCCGTTTGTATCCCCGGCTAATATCTCATCGCCATTGGCGGACAGGATTGCGGTTGTAATAGGGTGGCAGGGATCATCCCATGTCCAGATCGTTTCACTATTGGAGATACTGGTGGCGTGCAGGGTCCCACGGTCCCCCCCGGTGATCAGGATAGTGTTGTCAGGAGTTAAGGCAAGGAAACGGACGGAACCGGTGCCGGTTGAGCAGGACGCCACAAGCCGGGAGGAAGCAACCTGCCAGACCGTGACCTGGCCATCACAGGTACCGGAAGCAAGGAGCGAACCATCTCTCGAGAAGGAAATCCGCAGGCTCCGTTTCTCCTGTATCTCCCGGGTAACAAGTGGTCTCTCTGGTACCGGGGCAGTCCATATCTTCGGAAGGTTGCGGATCATTTCTTCGAAGACCTGTCGGGCATCGCCACCCGGGTACCAGCCTGCATTGTTCATCCGGTGCAGGGCAGAAACGGAAAGAGCCGGAGGTGCCTGGCCGATGAGCATCCAGAGCGTATCCCATGATTTCTCTCCTGCAAGTGTTTCAAGAACAACCTCCCATTCGTCATACGACCATGCCCGGGCAGCATGGTTCGGGTCGGTTTCCAGGAGAGCATGTGCAAGAGCCCTGCCGTGATCTCTGGCACTGCGGAGAGCCATTGCCTGTATTCGGCCCGGTGCCTCTGCATATCCCTGTGCAAGGATCGGGTGATGGGGTTCGGGATCGAGTTTGAAGAGTGCATCATCCTGCCCGGTCAGGTATAGAAAGATCGCACGCGCCCCCGGTTCGCTGGGAGCGTACCCCTGCTTCATGGCCAGTTCCCGGAGGGCAGGGTCTTCCCGCATCAGCACTTCCCTGCACAAGGCATCGACAGCCTCCTGGGAAGGGATGGCGGAAAGGCCTTCCCGTGCAATCGCCCGTGCAACTGTATCGGGTGATGTTGCAGCAATGGCAGCAAGGTCGCAGACAGCAGTAATATCTCCGCTCTTTACCGCACCGGCCAGTCTCCATACATCACGCCGCAGAAGCAGGGAGCCGATGAGAGGGAGGATAAAGGCGTTCCTCATGTGTTCTCATGCCTCACGGGTGCCCGTTTGCAAATGTCTCCAGCGCGATCGTCTTGCCGTTAATCGGAGCCCGGGCCGGGGCGGTCCGCGATGCCGACTGTGCTCTCCCCTCGGCAAGCCATGCCCGGAGTGCTGCAACGGTTTCCCTCTGCGATACCGAGAGGGGTACCTGTGCCTGCATGCAGGAGAGGATGTCGTCTGTCGTGACCCGGCGCATCTTCTCATTGAACGCCCGGTACATGGCGTCGATAATGGTCTGTTCGATCTCGGCGCCCACGTACCCCTCGCTCTCCCGGGCAAGGGTATCGAGGTCGAACTCCGCGGGGATACACTTGCGTTTCCGGAGGTGTACGGTGAAGATCTCGCGCCGCTCCTCTCTTGTCGGCAGGTCAAGGAAGAAGATCTCGTCAAAGCGCCCTTTCCTTAAGAGTTCCGGTGGGAGTGCCGCGATGTTGTTGGCGGTTGCTACGACAAAACAGGGGGAGGTCTTATCCTGCATCCACGTAAGGAGGTGGGCAAAGACCCGCTGGCTGGTGCCGGCATCACCACTGCCAAACGCAAACGCCTTCTCGATTTCGTCCACCCAGAGGATGCACGGACTGATCGTCTCGGCAAGTGCAAGGGCCCGGCGTGTCCGTTCCTCGGACTCACCCACCAGGCTCCCGAAGAGCGCTCCCACATCGAGGCGAAGGAGCGGCAGGTGCCAGATATCGGCGATCATCTTGGCTGTCAGGCTCTTGCCGGTCCCCGGGATGCCGATGAGGGCGATACCTTTGGGGGCAGGAAGGCCAAAGTCCCGGGCCTCCTGCGTGAACGCCCGCTCGCGCAGGCCAAGCCACTCCTTGAGGACGAGAAGGCCGCCCACATTCTCGGGAGTCTCGGTGTAACTGTAGAACTCCAGCGCATCCGATGCATTCAGGATGTCCTTCTTGTCGGCAATGATGGCATCGATATCCTGGTCATCGAGCGTGCCCCTTGTGACAATTGCCTTGGAAAATGCCCGTCGTGCCTGGTTCAGGGTCATTCCAAGGGCTGCCTGGATAATCTTCTCTCTCCCTCCGGGAGAGAGAGAGCAGGGGATGCCGCTTGTGGCAATGAGTGTGTCGAGGTCGTCTGAGAGTTCGGTTGCATTCGGAGGGGGGAAGTGGATGATCACGGCCTCGTCGCGGATCTCGTCCGGGACCCGGGGAGTCGGGGTTACGATCATGATAGTCCGGCGGTTGTACCGGAACGCCTGCGAGAAGTTCCGGATCCGGCGCTTGACCTGCGGGTTGTTCCAGTACTCATGGAAATCCTTGAGGATGATAACTGCGTCATCGCTGGTCTTGACAATGTCATCGAGCGCAGTAAGAGGGTCCCGCGACTGGCTGGGAAAGTTCTTGGTGCCGGCAATCACAGAGAAACCGTCAACACTGTCCCAGGCAATACACTGGCGGGGAGGGTCCCAGGTCTCGCACACCTCCCGGATCTGCGAGACTGCTCTTTCTTCTTCGGGCGTGATGACGACGATCAGGGTGACACGGGCACGGAGGGAGATGTTGAGCCGACGGGAGAAATCGGGTTCGATCAGTTGCATGGTCCTATCTCCATCTCCGGACAACCAGCCGAACCGTACCGTTCTGTTCGTTCTTCTCGGAAACCAGTTCAAACCCGTCCTTCTTTACCTGTTCGAGCACCATCTTCTTCGCATACTCCTGCTGGATGGATTCGGCCTGCCGCTTCAGTTCATCGGCTATCTTCTGCTCACCCTTGCCGGAAACACCCCACCAGTCTGCCACCAGGTCATACGACCCGTCGGCATTCTTTACAAAACCCAGCGCGTACCCGTTGGACTTCCTGGCGGCAATGTCCACATTGTGCAGGCCATGGTATCCCTTGATAGTGGTGTTGGTTTCTACCGTGTAACCGAGTTCCTGCATGCACTGCACCAGCGCCTCGCGGTGTCGGAACGTGGTTTTGATGCGGCTGAAATGCGACATGTTTTCACTCTCCCCGGCACCGTGCAGCGATCTGCCGGACCATGGTTGCATCCGGGAACCCTGTGGTCGTGACCGTGCCGTCTGGTGCAATGGTGAACTCGACGGTCTCTCCCTGCTGTGGAGACGCAGGCTCCGGAACGACCCTTCCGGTCAGGGGGATTACCCGCTGGTTTGCCGATCCCACGAATGGGGTTGTGCAGGCCATATCTTCCTTATATGGTCCGGCGATGAGGAGATCTGTTGTTGCAAGGAGCCGGTCCCACGCAGGGTTATTGCGCGCGGTCAGTTGTTCGTACGTATACCCGGAATAGGTGACAACGGTGAGCCCCGCCTCACATACCTGCTCTGCCACCTCTGCGAGCGGCCCGGCCTGCTCAAATGGCTCGCCTCCGGAGAAGGTGACGCCGTCGGTTCCCTCAATGCCGAGGATGCGTGCCGTAAGCTTGCGTGTGGAAACGATATGCTGGGAAGAAAAGGACCAGGTCGCTGTGTTGAAGCAACCCCTGCACCGGATCGGGCACCCCTGTACCCAGACAACGGTCCGGATGCCGGGGCCATTTACGGCTGAACGCAGGAGAAAACCTGAGAGGTTGAGTCTGCACATGCGTCGGCATCCGGGGTCGTTGTATTTGTGCACCATCTTTTTTCCGCCGCTTCTTATGGCTTCGAGAAAAAATTTCCGGTGTGGGGACCAGTGTATCCTATAGTATTACCCAGGTTTTCCCGGAATGGTGTTCATCCGCGGGGACGTGCAAATAAGCATACTTATGAGATACGTTTGGACTAACAAAGTTCGTTTTTCCCCTTTTTATAAGCATTGATGCAGATATTGTAATTCATAAGGATTTCAAACAGTTTGGCTGCCGGGTTCCCGCGGCACCGGATCCCGCGCGTCAGGCGACCTTATAATCCTCTGTGAGAAATAGATCCGGCAGTGAAGGCTACATTTGATGGTACGACCATCCGCGTTGGGAATGACGGGCGATCCCTGTACGATCAGAGCGGGTACGGCAGGCCCGAGAGCGACGGTCTCCGGCTCTCGCCGCAGGAAGCCCTCTATCTGCTCCACCGGCAGAAGATTGAGGTGCCGGGGCACTCGTTTGACACACTCTTTGCCGAGTTTGCCGACCAGCCCAATGTGATGCGCAGTTTCCTCGTGTACCGCGACCTGCGGGAACGCGGCTACGTGGTCCAGACCGGACCGCACGACTTCCGGGTCTTCCGGCGCGGCGAGAAACCCGGCAAGGGCGAGTCGCTCTATCTTGTGCGGGTCCTCTCGGAGCGCGACCCCATCCGGTTCGACAAGCTGATCGAGGAAGTGATGGCCTCGCGCAACATGCGCAAGCAGTACATCCTTGCAGTTGTCGACGACGAGCAGGAGCTCACCTATTACGAGATCAAACTCCAGAAACTGGTGGATTCAGCATGTGCCATCACAGCCCTCTCTCCCACCGATGCAATTCTGACCGGGAAGTCTGCGATGGTGCGGGTGCAGGCTGGTTCCCCCCTTGAGCAGGCCGGCTATGGCAAGCGGCTTGATTCCGAGCGCCTCATGATCTCTCCGGTTGAGCTCCTCTATCTCATGAACCAGGGGACAATCCGGCTTTCGCGGGGTAATAAGACAATAAGCGCCTCCGAATACCTTGCCCTTGCATGCGATGTGGATACCGAACTCACCCTGAAGCATACGGTCTACACCGATCTTCGTGGTCACGGGTTCACACCCCGCACCGGATACAAGTTCGGCCACCACTTCCGGGTGTACTGCGGCACGTCCGCTCACTCAGACCTCCTGGTCCACGCCGTCGAGAAGGAGGCATCGCTTGCCATGAGCGTCATCTCGCGCTCTGTCCGCATGGCCCACAGCGTCAAAAAGAAGATGTTGTTTGGCGCCGTACACTCCTCCGGAATCCAGTTCGTCGAATTCGCACGAATCAAACTGTGAGCTTTTATCATGCAGGAACCGCAGATCAACCCCTGGTCAAGCACACCGTCCCTTGACATCGAGAAGACATTTGCCGAGTTCGGCATCGACCCCAGTGCACCGGTCATGGCCGAACTGCCGGAGATCCCCTATTTCATGCGTCGGGGTATTGTGGTAGGTCACCGGGACTACCACCCTATTGCGCAGGCAATCCGGAACAAGACTCCGTTTCATATTCTCACCGGGTTCATGCCGAGCGGCCACCCGCATCTCGGCCACCTGATGGTGATGAAAGAGGTGGTCTGGCACGTGCAGCAGGGCGGTAACGGGTACATTACCATCGCCGATCGCGAGGCGCACGCGGTTCGCGGTCTGTCCTGGGAGAAGTGTAACGAGTACGGAAAAGAGTACCTCTCGTGCCTGTATGCCCTTGGGTTTGAAGGAGAGACATTCTTCCAGAGCAGGAACAACCGGCTCAAGGATCTTGCGTTCGAGGCGGCGACCAAGGTTAATTTCTCGGAGCTCTCGGCAATTTACGGTTTTGGTCCTGACACCGACCTTGCACACGCAGACAGTGTGATCACGCAGGTGGCTGACATCCTCTACCCCCAGATCGATCGCGAACCGGCACCAACGGTCGTTCCGGTCGGGGTTGACCAGGACCCGCACATCCGCCTCACCCGCGGAATTGCTCACAAAATGCGGATGTTCACGGTGGAGGAACGTGACGGGTACATCAGTGTACGGTCCAAGAATGCACCCGAGGTGGCGCTGGAAGCAGTGAAGAAAGCCTTCCCGCATGCAAAGAAGTACGAGGGGCACGTTGACATCAAAGGTGCTGTATGCGCCGATGTGAAAGGGAAAGTCCGGGAGATCGAGCGGGCTAACGGAGGATTTGCCTTCTTCACCCCCTCCTCCACGTACCATATCTTCATGCCCGGGTTGACCGGCGGGAAGATGTCGTCAAGTGTGCCGGAGAGTTTCATCTCCTTCTACGAGCCCGAGGCTACGGTAAGAAAGAAGGTGATGAGCGGGATCACCGGCGGGAGGATGACCCTCGAAGAGCAGAAACGGCTTGGCGGCGAGCCGGACAAGTGCTCGCTCTTCCTCCTCAACCTCTTCCACATGGTGACAGACGATGCAGAACTCGCGGAGATCAAGCGGAAGTGCACGGCAGGGGAGATCACCTGCGGGCAGTGCAAGAAGGATACGGCCGAGCGGGTTGTCGCGTTCCTGAAAGATTTCCGGGAGAAGATGGACGCGGTACAGGACAGGATTACGGTGTGACGATGGCAGAAAAAATTGATGAATTGTCAAATAAGGAAAAAAAATTATTAAAAATTCTTGGAGAAAATAAAAAAATCGATGCAGAAACACTTGCGGGATTAACGACAAATCTTGCGATTAGTCATAATCCTACACGCAAAGCATGTGAAAATCCTTTACCAAAAGATAAAACAACTGCAATTCTATCCGATTTCTCGGTTTTAAATGAATCAAATCAAAAAATATTTGAGAATTTACAAAAACTGAATGCTCCGACACTAAAAGCAATTGAGAATTTACAAAAACTGAATGCTCCGACACTAAAAGCAATTGAGAATTTACAAAAACTGAATGCTCCGACACTAAAAGCAATGGAAAATTTTCAAAAACTGAATGCTCCGATACTAAAAGCAATGGAAAATATCCGAAAAAATCATTTAAAATCATCAATTCCTGATATAAAACTCGATTTGGAGAATATTATTTCCACAGTAGATACTCAAGAACTTACAAAGACATTGAATGATTTATCTGTCAGTCAAAAAATGATAACAGATTTTTGGGTTCAACAAGCACATTTACTTGAAGAAAAAAAAATAGCGAAGGTTGAGCGAATCCAGACTTCACATTACACACTTACAGACGAAGGAAAAGAGTACCTAAATAATGGTCTTCCAGAACGTCAACTCTTGAATCGCTTTGATGAAAAGATTGACATAAAACAACTGAAAAAATTTGACCTATCAAATGTTGGTATCGGATGGCTGCGAAAAAAAGGATGGGTAACTGTAAAAGATGGAATTATTTATAAATTAAACGAAAATCCTCCCGTGGGAACTGATGAAACGGTTCTTAAGCAAATCAACGATGGGGATTCAATATTTGATAAAGATACAGTTATTGGATTAATAAAACGTGGTTTAGTAAAAGATGAACCGACCGTAAAAAATGTTCTTTCATTACAAGATCACTATCAGAATGAAACTTTTGAGGAACTCGATATAGAGTCTCAAAATAAAATCGGCACGCTCACCCGCAAGCAGATCATCTCGGGTGCATGGAAGAATGCCAACCTCCGACGGTACGATGTCACCAAGCTCCCGAAGAAGGCGTACGCCGGCAAGATCCACCCCTACCAGCGGATCATCGGCGAGATGCGCGAGATCCTGCTTGAGATGGGCTTCACCGAACTCTACGGCGGCATCGTCCAGCAGTCCTTCTGGAACTTCGACGCCCTCTTCCAGCCGCAGGATCACCCGGCCCGCGAGATGCAGGACACCTTCTACCTCAAAGAGACCCTCCCGCTCCCGAAAGGGTACGAGAAGGTCAAGGCCATGCACATCTCAGGCGGGGACACTTCGTCCACCGGCTGGGGTGGCGTATGGAAAGAGGAGAAGGCCGAGCAGTGCGTGCTGCGCACCCACACCACGAGCCTGTCCATCCAGTACCTTGCCCGGAACCCCAATCCCCCCGTCAAGGCATTCGCTGTCGGCAGGGTATACCGGCGCGAGACCATTGACACCACGCACCTTGCGGAGTTCGAGCAGCTTGAGGGGATCGTGATGGACGAGAACGTCACGTTCGGGAACCTGCTGGGGATCCTCCGCGAGTTCTACAACCGCATGGGTTTCGAGAGTGTACGGTTCAAACCCTCCTTCTATCCTTACACTGAGCCAAGCCTCGATGCAGAGGTATATGTTGACGGGATTGGCTGGATCGAGATGGGTGGCGCCGGTGTCTTCCGCGAGGAGGTCACCGCCCCGCTCGGCGTCAAATATCCCGTCCTTGCATGGGGACTTGGCGTGAGCCGGATCGCGATGCTCCGGCTGGGGCTCAAGGATCTTCGCCTTCTGCACAAGAGCGATGTCGCGTTCCTGCGCGAGACTCCCTCGCTGCGCGAGATAAAGGGAGGGATCTGAAATGGCAGTCATCACGCTCCCCTACAAGTATCTTGAACGGCTCACCCGCACCGACCGGAAGACAATCATCGAGAAAGTCCCCCTCATCGGCTCGGATGTGGAGCGGATAGAGGAAGATCACGTGGACGTAGAGTTCTTTCCTGATCGGCCGGACCTCTTCAGCCCTGAGGGTGTTGCGCGGGCTATGCGGGGCTATCTCGGGATCGAGACCGGCCTGCCGTCCTACCCGGTAAAGCCGTCGGGAATAAAGTTCACGGTCGATCCGGCTCTTGCGGAGATACGCCCTATTCTGGGAGCGGCAGTCATCCGTGGTGTCAGTTTCGATGACGAGTCGATCCAGGCCATCATGTCCCTCCAGGAATCGCTCCACTGGGCGGTCGGCAGGGGCCGGAGCAAGGTCGCGATCGGTATCCACGACATGGATACGGTCAAGCCCCCGTTCCACTACATCGCATCCCGGCCGAGCCGGGGATTCATCCCCCTAGATTTCAAGGAGAAGATGACGATGGACGAGATCCTCGAGAAACACCCGAAGGGCAGGGACTACGCGAAGCTTGTCAAAGGCTTCCCGCTCTACCCGCTCATCGTGGACGACGACGATCATGTCCTCTCGTTCCCTCCGATCATCAACGGCGAGCGGACCCGGGTGACCATCGACACGAAGAACATCCTCCTTGACACGACCGGCACCGACAAGCGGGCAGTCAGCGTTGCGGTGAACATTATCTGCACGGCGATGGCTGAAGCCGGAGCTACTATCGAGAGCGTAGAGATCGGTGGTGTGCAGACCCCGACACTCGCCCCTGCTGAGCGGATTGTCAGCGTTTCTGAGTGTTCACGGATTCTCGGTGTCGAACTGACGCCGGCATCCATGGCCGGGTACCTCCGGCAGATGCGCTTTGGCGCTGAACCGGTGGGTGCGGATAACGTGAAGGTACAGGTGCCCTGCTACCGGGCCGATATCATGCATGACTGGGATCTCTTCGAGGATGTGGCGATTGCCTATGGCTATGACAAGCTCGAATCCCTGCCCCCCAAAACCTTCACCGTGGGAAAACCCCACCCGGTGCAGGTCAATATGGCTCTTGCCCGCGGGGTGTTCACGGGCCTTGGCTACCTTGAAGTGATGCCCTTCACCCTGACAAACGAGGATGTGCTGTACAGGCGGATGCAGCGGGAGGAGACAACAGGCGTCCTCCACGTGATGCACCCGATCAGCATCGAAAACACGGTGGTCAGGACCGAGCTCCTCCCCCTTCTCCTCGAATTTCTGACGTTAAACCGGCACCGCGAACTGCCCCAGCGCCTCTTCACCGTGGGCGATGTGGTGCTGGACTGCAAAACGCATCAGCAGGCAGCGGGTGTCAGCACGCATCCCGATGCGGACTTCTCGGAAGCCTATGCAGCGGCCGATGCCGTGCTGCACGAGCTCTCCATCGATTATACCGTGAAGGAATCCAGCGACCTGGCATTCATTGACGGGCGCCGTGCCGACATCATGGTAAACGGGAAAAAAGTGGGTGTCTTTGGCGAGATCCATCCCGCCGTGCTGGTTGCGTTCGAGCTCGAGCACTCTGTTGCTGCGTTCGAGTTCGACCTCAGAGCCGTACCGGGATTCCCCGTCCTCTGAGATACTCTTTTACTTCTTTTACGGTGAACTCGCCATAGTGGAAGACGCTTGCGGCAAGACAGGCGTCCGCCTTTCCTCTCGTGAACCCGTCATAGAAATGCTCGAGCGTACCTACGCCGCCGCTTGCGATGACCGGGATTCCTGCAGCATCAGAGATCGCGGCGGTGACGGCAAGGTCAAAGCCGTTCTTGGTGCCATCGGTCTCCATGCTCGTCAAGAGGATCTCGCCAGCGCCCCGCTCCTCTGCCTCCCTTGCCCAGGCAACAGCGTCGACGCCGGTTGGCTTGCTCCCGCCGTAGATGACCACCTCGTACCAGCAGGTACGCCCGTCATCGAGCTGGACCGGGATCGCCTTCTCGTTGAGCGTATAGTTCCGGCGCACGTCCATGGCACAGACAATGCACTGGGTGCCGAACGCCTCGGCGCCCTGGGTGAGCAGCGTCGGATCGTGGACAGCGCTTGTGTTGAGGCTCACCTTGTCAGCACCGGCCCTGAGGATCTGCTGGATGTCGTCAAGGGACTTGAGGCCGCCCCCGACCGTGAGCGGGAGGAAGAGCTGGTCAGCGGCACGCTTGATTACCTCAATGATGATCCCCCGTTTCTCCTTGGAAGCCGTGATATCGAGGAAGACAACCTCATCTGCACCCTGTTCGTTGTAGCGGTTGGCCAGCTCGACCGGGTCACCGGCATCGCGGAGTCCTACGAAGTTTGTCCCTTTCACGACCCTGCCGTCTTTCAGGTCAAGGCAGGGGATGATCCGTCGCGTCAGCACCATTGGTTACAGACTTGGTCGGCGGATACTATCTACATTTCCAAAGTGCCCGGGCAGCAGCGCGGATTTATGAGCCCTGCCAACCCTATTTATAGGGTAGTCAGAATCCGGGCAGGCCTGCATTTTAGCGGCTATCCCCCGTTCGAGGATGTCCATGAGCTCAGGAAAGCTGAAGATTGAATGGGCAGGTCAGTACATGCCAGTACTGGCTGCCATAAAGAAACAGTTCGTCAAGGAAAAACCGTTCGAAGGCATGACCATCGGTATGGCACTCCATGTCGAGGCCAAGACCGCGAACCTTGTCTCAACCCTCGCGGCGGGCGGCGCAGAGGTGCACATCACCGGCTGCAACCCGCTCTCCACGCAGGATGATGTTGCCGAGGCGCTTGGCCGGGTGAAGAACGTTCACTGCTATGCGAAACGTGCCTGCACGGTCGACGAGTACTATGCGGCCATCGACCAGGTGCTGGATGCGAAGCCGGTCATCACCATCGATGACGGGATGGACCTGATTCACTATATCCACACCAAGCGCCGCAACCTGATCAAGAAGGTCATCGGCGGGTGCGAGGAGACCACGACCGGTATCCACCGCCTCAGGGCAATGGCTGCCGAGGGCAAGCTGGAGTTCCCCGTAGTCGCTGTCAACGACACGCCCATGAAGCACTTCTTCGATAATGTCCATGGAACCGGGGAGAGTGTTCTCTCGTCCCTCATGATCACGACCAACACGCTCATCGCCGGGAAATACTTCGTCGTTGCCGGCTACGGCTACTGCGGCCGCGGGCTTGCACGGAAGGCTCACGGGCTTGGTGCAAAAGTCGTAGTCACTGAGATCGATCCCCGCCGTGCCCTTGAAGCGCACATGGACGGGTTCATGGTCATGTCCATGGAGGATGCAGCAGCCATCGGTGACATCTTCGTCACCACGACCGGTAACCTTGGTGTCATTGCGGCAAAGCACTTCAGGAAACTGAAGAACGGTGCCATCCTTGCCAATGCAGGTCACTTCAATGTCGAGATCGACATCGACTGGCTTCGGAAGAATGCCGACAAAGTGATCCAGCGTGACGGCATCGAGACCTTCATGCTCAAGGGAAAAGCCGTCCACGTGCTTGCAGAAGGCCGGCTCGTGAACCTCGCTACCCCCAAGGGCATGGGTCACCCCATAGAAGTCATGGACTTAAGCTTCGGCCTCCAGGCGCTCTGCACCCTTCATATCGCAAAGAACGGGAAGAAGATGAAGGGCGGCGTATATGACGTGCCCAACGAGATCGATGAGCAGGTGGCGAACCTGAAGCTCAGTTCGCTCGGGCTCTCGATCGATTCGATGAGCAAAGAGCAGAAAAAATACAGTTGCAGCTGGGATATCGGGACGTAAATCCCCGGCTCACTTTTTTAGACCAGTCTTCCTGCGTAGAGGTACTCCTGCGCCCACCCGCAGTATCCTCCGAAGTGTTCGCGTGCGAAGGTACGGATCGTATCATACTCCCGGGTGGTCAGCGGTGCCCCGGTGGCAAGTTCCGGCAGGTAGTGCTCCTGCATGATTCGCCGGATCCAGACATCCACGGGGAACGCTTCATACTTCTGGAACGCGAAGAGGAGGATGCAGTCAGCGGCTTTCGGGCCGATACCGTGAAGTTTCATGAGTTCCTTTCGTGCATCCTCATGCGGGAGCCGGCGGATCGTATCCTCCCAGCACTCCACATCGGTGACGGTGCAGGAAGTGCCGTAGACATAGGGCTGGCGGTACCCGAGCCGGCAGACCGTGAGCCCGTCATGCCCTTTGCAGGTGATACATGACGGTTCGGGGAATGTGTAAAAGGTCCCTCCTGCCGATTCAACCGGCTGCCCGAATTGTTCCGCAAGGGATGCAATCCTGCGTCGGATGGTCGGGATGTTGGAGTTTGTTGAGCAGATGTAGGAGATTGTGCACTCCCACGGCGGCTGCCGAACGAGGCGGAGACCTTGGCACTGCGCGATTGCCGTATGGATTACGGGATCGTTATCAATCGAGGCAAGGATGGGAGCCAGGTCCACATCAAGGGAGAAGTAGTGGCGGATGAAGTCCGTGGGGGCGCCGCTGAACCGGAGTTTTTGCCCCTCCTGCCGAATCCGGATTATGTGGCTGTCCACGATGCCCATCCATGTCCCGTCAGGAGCCCGGTCCCACCTGAAAACCTGTCCGCACCCGAGCGTCTGGTCAAGAGAGAATGGCTGGCTCAATGGAAGAGTAATGACCGGCATCTGGTGACTCCTGTCTGGCACTGTGCACAGAGATGTTGGGATGTGTCGTGTTTTAATGCACCGATTGCGGCACAGCGGATGATATGGATTACGTGTCCACAAATATTCTCACAGGAAAAGAGCAGGACTGCCAGCGAAAGAACGAATAGCATTTTAATATATAAATTAATAGTTCTTCATATGGAACTGACAGATACTCTCAGGACATTTATTGAAGAAGGGGCAGACTGGGAACGCAGGCAGACCTCGGTTAAAGGCGTCTCCATCATCCGGCTTCCGGCAACCAAAAACCGCGCCCCCTCCCTTGCCATCGATATCAACCCGGTCGGTGTAAACGGCCTGCCCATGAAGAAGAAGGGCATCATGATCATGAACGCCGCCGAGATGGCAGCGTTCAGGACAACGTTCAACAACGAGAAAGTCGACGGTCTCATCGCCGCGCTTGAGGACGTCCTTCCCGACCGGAAGACCGCGGGGAAGACGGCAAAGTCGGACGTTCTCCAGCTCTGAGACGCATCGGAATCTCCCGTGAAGGAGGGATATCTATAAGGAACCGGATAATCCTCTGCGTTCTTATCACCATCGTCATTGTTGTGCTCACCTCAGGGTGTCTTGGAACAAAGACACCGGTGGTAGTTACAACTCCACCCCCGACACTGGTGCTGGACTACCAGCGCACCGGGGGCATCGCTGGTGTTGACGACCGGCTGGTGATCTTTGATAACGGGGCTGCGCTCATCTCAACGAAATCCGTTAACCGTGAGTTCCAGATAAACCAGTCGGAGATCGAACGAATTCACCGGATCTTCAGCCAGGCTGAATTTGCATCACTGGAAGAGAACTACACCTCCCCCTATAATGGCGCGGATTTTCTGCAGTACAGCATCTCCTACCAGAACAAGACCGTGATGACAGAAGATACGGTCATCCCCTATTCCCTCCAGCCGGTTGTCCGGGAGCTCAATGCGATTGTCACGCAAGGCCTCTCACAAGACCCGGTATCCGGGGTGCTCCCCATAATAAAGAGCTGAACCTTTTGAAATTGGGCACTCATTTTCCTTTTTGGCTTTTTTTCGGATCGGGACGTACAGGAACCATGATTGAAGAAAAGCACCCTCTCTGAAAAGGAGAATGAGTGAATACTGTTATTTCTCGTTATACATGCACGACTGGACATCGTGGCCGAGTTTACCAATGGCATCGGCCCGGCAGCGCTGGCAGTGCCGCATCTGCTTGACGTATTTCCCGCATTCGTCCTGCATCTTTCGCTTCATCTCGGGAGTGGGCGGGGTAATATTGGCAAACTTGTACTGGGCAATGAGCGGGATCAGGTTGAAGGTATAGACACCCATCTCGCCGACCTTCTTTGCAATGGCCGGGATGTGATCCTCATTGATGCCGGGGATATAAACGGTGTTGATCTTGACGATCATGTTGCGCTTCACCGCTTCTTCGATGCCTTTCATCTGCTGGGAGAGGAGGAGTTTTGCCGCTTCAAGCCCTTCGTAGCGCTTGCCTTTGTAATCGACGAACTGGTAGATCTTCGCGCCGATCGCCGGGTCGATGGCGTTAAGGGTTACGGTGATGTTCCCGACATCGTATTTCTGCAGGAGGTCGATCTTATCGGGAAGCAGGAGGCCGTTGGTACTGATGCACTTGATGACATTCGGATACTGTTCGTGAAGCCGCTTCAGGGTCTCGAACGTCTCCTCGTTTGCCAGCGGGTCGCCGGGGCCTGCAATGCCGACGACCTTGATGTAATTGTACTTCTCCACGACTTTCTTGACCATATCCATGGATTCGTCGGGATTGAGCACACGGGTTGTAACACCGGGCCGGCTCTCGTTGACGCAGTCGAAGTCACGGATACAGTAGTTGCACTGGATGTTGCACTTCGGCGCAACCGGGATGTGACAGCGCCCGAAATTGTGGCATGCCTTCTCGGAAAAACAGGGATGCTCCTGGATCTTGCGCATCTGTGCCGGGTCCCACTGGACCTTCCTTCCCTGAACCTCTGCAACTCTCACTTCGTCCGGCATATTGAACACCACTACATTCGTTCTTCGGGTATAAATACCGTGCAATTGTGATACCTGCGACGGGGATATATCGTCTGATGCAGGTTCAGTGGCGGGGAATGCTGAGGGTCCCGGGCAGGCGAGAGACAATTGTATAATGGTTGTGAGATCAAAGTACTGACGACATCATGAAGAAATCTGAGAAAGTGAAGGGGAAAGAGGCGGTTGCTGCCCACCAGAAGAAGATAAAGCAGTACGCCATTGCCATCATCGCTGTCATGGTGGTTGCAGCAGGTATTGCATTTTATTTTTTCAACCCGTATTATGCCAGAACCGGGCAAACGGTATCCATTTATTGCACGGGTTCACTGGATGACGGGACGGTTTTTTACACCAATCTCAATGAGACGCCCATGGTCTTCACCCTTGGGAAGGGCGCCGTGATCCAGGGTCTGGATGATGCCGTGACCGGTATGGCAGTCAACACGACAAAGACCGTGAAGATTCCCATGGCCAAAGCGTTTGGTTCGTACGATGCCTCGCTGGTGCACACGGTGAACCGCTCGACCCTGCCGGCCGATATTAATCCTGTTGTCGGAGAGCGGTACTCGATCACGCGGACCACCGACAATGCGGTTGCTCACGTGAAGATCCTCAATATCACTGCGACAAATGTGACCTGGGACGAGAATCACGAGCTTGCGGGAAAAGACCTGACCTACACGATCACCCTTGTTGGGATCGTGAACTCCTGATCAACAACTCTTTTTTAAAAAGAAGATGGGCTCGGCCGGATTCGAACCGGCGATCTTCGCCGTGTAAGGGCGACGTCATAACCGACTAGACCACGGGCCCCGGTAACTTACTAATGTCGACCTTTGGGATTATTAACATTGTCGCCCTTGTCTAAAAAAAACGGGCGATCATTCCATGCCCTCCCTGACAATGACCCTGCCCCATCATCTCGGGGCGGTCTATAAATTGTCAAATCACGTATCTCCCTTTCATACCATGTCCCGCGTGTCTTTCTTTACCGTATCGGAAAAAGGATTACGTGACAATAACGAAGACTCGTGTTGCGCCGAAAGGATCGGTGATTGCTTTGTTTTCGCTGTAGCAGACGGACTGGGAGGTAATGCCTGTGGGGAGGTTGCAAGCAGCATCGCTATCGCATGTCTGAAAAACGCCGTGAAATTTTATGATGGCGATTTCACAACGATATTACGGGATGCGGTTTCCGACGCGGATGAACAAATCCTCGCGCAGGCTGAAAAATCTCCCGAAAAACAGGGGATGGCAACCACCCTGATCGCCGCGTGTGTTGGCGATGACCTGCATTGCACGATCATAAACGTCGGCGACAGCCGGGCCCACATCATTTCGCAGGATGAGGTAATCACCACAAAAGACCATTCGGTAGTGAATGACCTCGTGGAACTGGGGAAGATTACTCCGGACGAGGCCTGGCAGCATCCCTTATCGCATGTCCTCAGTCAGGCGCTCGGCGATCCGGATGGCGATGTCAAACCCGATTTTTACGAAGTGAATCTCCGGGATACGTTCCTTTTGTTATCGTCCGATGGTATGCATGACTATGTCCGGAAAGAACGGATCTGCGAGATCGTTCGGGCGAATGGAGAGAACATTGAGAAGTCATGCAGGGACCTGGCAGCAGAGGCATTGTCTGCCGGAAGCGAGGATAATATCACGGTTGTACTGGCATACGGGGCAGGTTCTCCTTCATGAGAATTGCAGTGACGAAGCAGCAAGAATAACTATTCCTGTTCATTGCCTCATGTCAGATCTGCCGAAACGGACCTGAATGGTTCCATGGCCGTTTAATCTGAAAAACTAAAAAAAGAGGGAATGACCTTATTCCTTCTTGGGCGGGAGCTTGATATCGAGCCCGTATTTTTCCGCGTTCCGGTCGGCTATTGCCTGGATGTGGGCGAGCTCGGCTTCCTGCAGTTTGGGTTTGAAGAGGTGGCGGAACCGCTTCTGGGTCTTTAAGTATTCCGTGACCGGTTTCCTGACAACCTTCTTGACCTTGGTCACCTTGCCGTCGACCATCTCGAAGTTCGGCCAGAGGCCGGTCTCTATGGCGAGTTTTGCTATGGCAATGGTCTGCTCGCCCTCGAATCCCCATCCTGTGCAGCAGGGTGTATGGACCTGGATATAGCACGGCCCGGGGGTGTTGATGGCTTTCTCGACTTTCTGCATGAAGTCCGTCGGATAGGCAATGGATGCAGTTGCCACATACGGGGCACCGTGTGCGGCAAGGATCGTGGGCATGTCCTTCTTGGGCCGGTTGTTGCCAAACGACTGTGAACCCGCGGGGCTCGTTGTCGTGCTCGCATCGTAGGGCGTTGCACCGGACCGCTGGATGCCGGTGTTCATGTAGGCCTCGTTGTCGTAGCAGATATAGGTGAAATCGTGGCCGCGCTCGAACGCGCCGCTGATACAGATCATACCGATATCGAACGTTGCCCCGTCACCGGCCATGATGACGATCTTCTCCTTGCGCCCCTGCCGTTTCAGCGATGCCTCGATACCCGAGGCCACCGCAGAGGCGTTCTCGAAGAGCGAGTGGATCCACGGGACCTTCCACGCAGTCTCCGGGTAGGGCGTGGAGAAGACTTCCATGCACCCGGTCGCGGAGACGACGATGGTATTCGGACCGGCAGCCTTTGTTACGAGGCGTGCTGCGAGTGACGCACCGCAGCCCCCGCAGGCGCGGTGGCCGGCATCGAAGAGCTCGCAGGCCTTGCATTTCTCTGCCATGATCAGAGCACCTCCTTTCGCAGGCCATAGAACTGGTCGCCCTTCCCCTTCTCGGCCAGTGCAACGATCTCCCTGATGTCCTTCTTTCTCACATCCCTTCCCCCAAGGCCGAGGATATAGTTCCATACGGGAATGGTGGAGCCGTAGAGGGCATCCTTCACTTCAAGGGCAGTTGCGCCTTTTGCCCCGAGCGAGATGTTCTTGTCCAGCACAACGATGCGTTTTACCTGTGCTGCCCCCTTGATGAACTTCGCTACATCATCCGAGGGGAACGGGCGGAAGACACGGATCCTCAGGAGCCCGACTTTCTTCCCGTCGGCCCGCATATCGTCGATTGCATCCTTGACCGTGCCGCAGATCGATCCCATCCCGACGATGACGGTCTCGGCATCTTCCAGTTTATACCCTTCGACCATTGCACTGTAGTCCCTGCCGAAGAGCGCTGCGAACTCCTTGCCCGCCTTTGCGATGACATTTTTTGCATCCTTGAGAGCCTTGTCGTGCTCGTACCGGAACTCAAGATAGTATTCGGGGGTTGCATACATGCCGAAACTGATCGGGTCGGCCGCATCCAGCCGTTCGAGGGGATGGAACGCTGGCAGGTATTTGTCAACATCTGCCTGGGTCAGCATCTCGACCGGTTCGTAGGTGTGGGAGAGGATGAACCCGTCGAAGCAGACGAACGCGGGGAGGAGAACCTTGTTATCCTAGGCAACGCGGTAAGCGATGTAGTGGAGGTCGGTTGCTTCCTGGTTGTCTTCAGCATAGAACTGGAGCCAGCCTGCATCACGGAGCGAGATGGAGTCCTGCATGTCGTTCCAGATCGAGAGAGGCGCACCCAGCGCACGGTTCGCGATGGACATGACGATCGGCAGGCGCATACCGGCCGCGTTGAAGCAGACCTCGAACATGAGGGCAAGCCCCTGCGAGGTTGTGGCGGAGTAGGTTCGTGAGCCCGCTGCACTGGCACCGACACAGGCAGATAGTGCGGAGAATTCGTTCTCCACATTGATGTAATCGGCATCAAGTTTGCCGTTGGCGACAAAATCCGCCAGCGCCTCGACGATATGGGTCTGGGGGGTGATCGGGTAGGCAGAGACCACCTGCGGGCGGCAGAGCCGGACTGCCTCTGCGACCGCGTGTGAGCCCTCGGTAATTTCCATCATCTACTTCTCCTCCTTTTTCATGGCAATTGCCTCTTTCGGGCATTCCGCTGCGCAGATCCCGCATCCCTTGCAGTAGTCATAATCGGGAATGAACGTGCCTTCTGCATCCTCGTTGATACAGCCCTCGGGACAGAGGGTCTGGCACATCCCGCACTTCGAGCATTTCTCATGGTCGAAGACGGGCTTGAAGACACGCCATGAACCGGTCTTGTTGTCCCGTGAATTTCCGGGTCGTGCCCGGCAGCCTACGGCAAGCGCCATTATGCTGCCCCCTTCACGAAGTCGAACGCGGTCTTTGCCGCGGCAATGTTCTTGGTTGCCATTTCTCCGGGGAACCGGTGTTTCAGCGCATTCTCGAGTGCGCCAAACTGGATCTCCCCGGTTGCTGCCGCAAAGGCTCCCATGAGGGTTGTGTTGGTGATCGGGAGCCCGAGTGTCTTGAGAGCAATGGATGTTGCATCGATCGTGATCAGCTTAACGCCTTCGGGTACCTTGAAGTCCGGCTTCTTCTCCGTATTGACAATGACGATGCCGCCCTTCTTGACCCCTAAAAAGACGTTAACGTCATGGATCAGGGTGCTGTCCTGCACGATGATGTAATCGGGTTCGTAGATCTGGCCGCGGAGCCGGATCTTTTTATCATTGAACCGAACAAAGGCCTGTACCGGGGCCCCCCGCCGCTCGACACCGAATGCCGGAAAGGCCTGGGAGTAAACGCCGCCTTCGAACGCGGCGACAGCAATGAGTTCAGCAGCAGTGACCGACCCCTGGCCACCCCTGCCGTGGATGCGAAGTTCTCTCAAGGAAATCCCTTTTTTGTTTTACATGATAAGGAACAACCGGCAGTGTAAATTATCATGACTTTACACGCGGCAGTCATCTGGCTCTACCCGCAATTATTGCGCATTATAGTGGGAATTTAACACTATTAATGATGTTGATCTTATTTTCACGTCGATTAATGATACCTAAAAAATAATAATCCCTATCCGCAGTGCAATCAGGTTTTCGCGTGAGCCGTGAACTGGCAAATTACATTGAGGGGGGGTCTGTGCCATACCCCCTCCCCCTTTTGCGTTTCAAATCGATCATACCCCCCCTGCATGGGGGTGGGGGGGTATCCGGTATACCCCTCCCCCCTTTTGGCCGGATCATACCCCCCTGATCAGTTTTGAGTAAGTCACAATAACGGCCATTCCGCCGGAACCCTGCCCTGGGTAGTGATGCAAAAACGCGTGCAATAATGCGTACATCCCAGTTTTGAGGAGGGGGGTATCCATGAGACCCCCCCACCCCATTGCGTTTCAAATCGATCATACCCCCCCACCATGGGGCAGGGGGGGTGTCCGGTATACCCCCTGTCGGGCCGGAACCTGCGTGAAAAAAGAACGTGCCGGACATTTGTCAGGATGGGGTTTTACGTCGGGAATTGGGTGCGTGGGGGGGGACTGTGATGGGGACTGCATGGGAGGGGGGTATCCGGCATACCCCCCCTTCAATTGGATTTCAAAACGCAGAAACCCCCCGGTTACCGGTTTTCGTGAATTATGGACGATGTCGATGATGTTAAAACGAAAACAGGATTAAAGATCCGTTTCGATCCCCAGGATCTCGCGACGACCTGAAAATACATCCTTTGCAATCCGTGCACAGCCGCGGGAGGCGCACCATTCATCGTATACTGCTGCTTTTGAGCCCAGGAGCGATTCGACTTCCGGTGCAACAATGGGTGCAAGGCTGCCGGCCAGGGCTACCGGAGCATGAGGATTCAGGAGACGCATTGCTGCGCATTCCATGGCAGCGAACATGGCAACCGTGCGCATGCGCTCGGGTTCGGGCACGGAGAAGTTCACGCCCGCATGCTGGAATGCATCGTTGGCAGTGCATGTCCCTTCGTCTACCCTCCGGATCGCGTCAACGTCAAGGGCGCCGTGGAGCGTGCCCGGGGCAAAGATGCAGGCATCGAATGCGCCGACCAGTTTCCCCCCCGTGACAAGCAGGGTGACGGTGTTGGAGCTGATATCGGAAATGATCGCATCGTTCCCGAGATCATGGCAGACCTCGTAGGCAATACCGATCTTCTCGGGGCTTGTCTGGTGGGAGTAAGCCTTGAACCGGGGATCGGTGGGGGATCCCCGGTGGAGTCCCGGAATAGCGATCGCGGGAATGCCGCTTGCAGCTACCTCATCAAAGACCCGGGTTCCGCCACCGATATGCTTGCCGGCACCTTCGCGGCTGACAAGCCCCCGGTTCCGGATTTTTCCGGTACGGGTGATCTTCGAGAAGTTGTCGCCCATCGAGTAACAGACCGCGATACCCTCGATCTCGTCAACGGGACAGATATGGGAAAGGTCGGCAATATGGAAGTCCTTTGCGGCCTCGCGCGAGAGCTTGAATTCGCGGCCCTCACCGGCGAACCGCATGGCGCTTGTGCCGTGATCAATCCCTATGAACATAGCAGTAATCCTATAGCATGGATGACATAATAGGTATTGATGTTTGATGTCGTGACAGGCGGTGCCGGGTTCATCGGCTCGCACGTGGTGGATGCCCTCGTGGCGCGGGGCGACAGCGTTGTTGTTATTGACTCCCTTGTTGCAGGGCACGAGGAGACGATTGCCGGCCATATCAGGTCCGGAAAGGCGCGGCTCGTAAAGGCAGACCTCCTTGGTGACGGCTGGCAGGACTCCCTCAAAGGAGCAGACCGGGTGTACCACCTTGCCGCTGACCCGGATGTCCGCCAGAGCGCGATGACGCCGGACCCGACATTCCGGAACAATATCGTTGCCACGTATCGTGTGCTCAAGGCCATGCGGGCGCATGCCGTGCCGGAACTGGTCTTCACGTCAACCTCGACAGTATACGGGAATGCCACGGTTATCCCGACCCCCGAGACCTATGCGCCGTTCGAGCCGGTCTCGGTCTACGGCGCCAGCAAGCTTGCCTGCGAGGCGCTCATCTCGGCATACTGTCACTCGTTTGAGATGCGGTCCTGGCAGTTCCGGTTCGCCAATATCATCGGCTCGCGCAGCGGCCACGGCGTTATCACGGATTTTATCAGGAAACTCAAGGAAAACCCCGGGGAACTGGAGATCCTTGGCAACGGGAAGCAGACCAAGTCGTACCTCGAGGTCCATGAATGTATCCGGGCCGTGGAGTTTGTCATTGCCCACACAAAGCAGCCGGTGAACACCTTCAATATCGGCTCCGAGGACTGGATCGATGTGGTGGCCATTGCGGATATCGTAACGGAAGCAATGGGCCTGAAGAAGGTAACCTACCGGTTCACCGGCGGGGAACTGGGCTGGGTTGGCGATGTGCCGAAGATGCAGCTCTCGATCGGGAAACTCAAGGGGCTGGGCTGGAACCCGGAGCGGGGTTCCCGCGAGAGTGTCAGGATCGCGGCACAGGCTGCTGTCCAGGGGCAATAACATGAAGTATATCATTGTCCTTGGTGATGGGATGGCGGACGAGCCGATCGCATCACTTGAGGGAAAGACGCCCCTCGAATACGCAAAGACCCCCAACCTGGACCGGATGGCCCGCGAGGGTGCCTGCGGGAGGCTGCGGACGGTCCCTGACGGTTTTGAGGCCGGCAGCGATATTGCCAACATGTCGGTTCTCGGGTATGCCCCGGAGAAGTATTATACCGGTCGCGGCCCGCTCGAAGCATTGAGCATGGGTATAGATCTTTCCCCCGGGGATGTCGCCTACCGCTGCAATCTTGTGGATGTGGAAAATGAGACGATGGCCGATTTCTCCGCCGGCCACATCTCAAGCGGGGAGGGAAAGGATCTCTTTGCCGCGCTCCAGCCAGCGATCCCTGAAGTGATGGTCCAGGCAGGTGTCAGCTACCGTAACCTGCTGGTTGTCCATGGCGGCCACGGGTCCACCTCCACGCCCCCGCACGATATTGTCGGGCAGGGAATTGCCGGGTACCTTCCGAAAGGGAAGGATGCGGAGCTGCTCCTGCGGTGCATGGAGAAGAGCAGGAGTGTGTTCGCCCACCACCCGGTGAACAAGGCCCGTGCCGCTGCCGGTAAACGTCCGGCAACCCAGATATGGCCGTGGAGCGGGGGGAAGAAGCCGGCGTTTCCCCTGTTTGCGGATAAGTACGGGAAGAAGGGCGGGATGATCTCGGCAGTGGACCTCCTCAACGGCATTGCCCGCTGTGCCGGCATGGAGGTCATCACGGTACCGGGTGCTACCGGCTATCTCGATACGGACTATGCGGCAAAGGCACGGTACGCGCTGGATGCTATCAAGCGGCTGGACTTTGTCTATGTCCACATCGAGGCGCCGGACGAGGCAGGCCACATGGGGAGTATTGAGGAGAAGGTGAAGGCGATCGAGAAGGTCGATGAAGTCGTGGGCACGATCCTCAACGGATTCGATGGTGTTGTTGCTGTGTTACCAGACCACCCGACGCCGATCCGCGCCAAGACCCATACCCGCGACCCGGTACCGTTCGTTGTCCGTGGCAAAGGAACGGATAATACGCAGGTATTTTCAGAGAAGGCTGCACGCACAGGAGGTCTCGGGATGAAAAACGCGGTGGATTTCCTCGACTTCCTCTTTTCATGAGCAGTGCGGCATCAGATCCCGTGCGTCATCATGAATCAGTGGGGGTAACTTTCATCATCTGCCGGCACAAGGCTCGTTTTTTGTTTCGTGTGCAGGGCGATATAGGTTTGTCCGCACCACAAAACACTTTTTGTAAAAAACCCAACTTCACGGGGACAATAATCAATGCAGTTAATACCCCCCGCGTAGAGGTGTAGTAAGATGAAAAAGAACCTGCTGATGTGGGACGAGACGCTGTTCCGGGACCCCGAGGTCCTGGAGATCGATTACGTTCCCGAGCAGTTCGAGTTCCGCGACGACCAGATGCGGGAACTGGCGTTCCAGATCAAACCCGGGATCCGTGGCGGCAGGCCCATGAACAGTGTCTGCAAGGGTCTCCCCGGTACGGGAAAGACCACGAGCATCCGGAAGCTCTTCCAGGAGATCGAAGAGACGACCAAGAAACTCGTGCCGGTGTACATCAACTGCCAGATCGACAACACGAAATTTGCCATCATCTCCCAGATCTACAAGAAACTTGTCGGGCACCTCCCCCCGTCCTCTGGCACTTCGTTCAAACAGGTTTTCGACGCAGTTGCCCGGCATCTGGTGAAGGAGGAGATTGTCCTCCTTGTTGCACTCGACGATGCAAACTACCTTCTCTATGAGAACGAGATCAACAAGGTGCTCTACACGCTGCTCCGCTCGCACGAGACGTACGAGGGCACCCGGATCGGCGTGATCGTCATCATCAGTGACATGGACGTGGATCTCTCCCGTGCGGTTGACGCCAGGGTTGCATCGGTCTTCCGCCCGACCGACATTTACTTCCCCCCCTATGGGACTGCAGAGGTGCGGGAGATCATGCAGGCCCGCGTGATGCAGGGCTTGTTCTCCGGCGTCCTGTCTGATGAATTACTGGACCTCGTCGTGGAACAGACGCTGGCAAGCGGAGACCTCCGGGTGGGTATCGACCTTCTCAAGCGTGCCACGCTCTCGGCAGAGCGGGCGGCCCGGCGCAGTATCGACCGGGAGGATATCTGCGGTGCCTACGAGATCTCCCGGTATCTCCATCTGTCTTATACGGTCAAGACCCTCAAGGGTGAGGAGCGGCAGATCCTCAAATCGATCGCGGAGCAGAGCACAAAGGAGCAGGAGATGAACGCCGGGGACGTGCATAAGGCACTCCCCCCATCGCTCTCCATCGGCTACACCCGGTTCTACGAGATCGTCAAAAAACTGGATGCCATGCGCCTCATCAATTTACAGTACCGCGAAGGCAAGGGACGGACGCGGATCATCACCCTCCGTTACGACCCGGCCAGGGTGCTCGAATATCTCACCTGAAATTTTTTGCCGGTGACGGTAACGGGTTTGAAAAATATTATCTATTCCCAGACCCTTGGTAATAATACAGGGGTTTTCTCTAATGCTGAGTGTTAACGAACTGGCACTGGAAATTTTTGACAATCTGGCAGATCTTGCCGAGGAATTCAACTGCGCATACCACGAACTGGATAATGGCGCACGTATTGTTGATTGTGGTGTGAGTGTACGCGGCGGTTATGCTGCCGGCAGGGCATTCACCGAGATCTGCATGGGCGGACTTGGGGAAGTTAACTTCCGGAATGGAGAGATCAAGGGCGTCCCGATGCCGTTCATCGACGTCAACACGGATTTCCCGTCCATCTCCTGCCTTGGCTCACAGAAGGCAGGCTGGACCGTGAAGGTCGGCAACTATTTTGCAATGGGCAGCGGCCCGGCCCGGGCTCTCTCGCTCAAGCCGAAGCACACCTTCGAGGTCATCGAGTACGAGGATGACTATGACTGTGCCGTCATCTGTCTTGAGAGCGACCACCTCCCCAATGCAGAAGTCATGAATAAGATCGCCGAGGAGTGCCATATCGATGTGGCAAATGTCTGTGCTGTTGTTGCACCGACGTCCTCCATGGTTGGTTCAATCCAGGTCTCGGGACGCTGCGTTGAGACGGCAATCTACAAGCTCAACGAGCTCGGGTTCGATACCCGGAAGATCATTGCCGCGATGGGAAGCGCACCCGTTCCACCGGTTCGCGGAGCCAAGCTTGCAATGGGTGTCACAAATGACGCCACCATCTATTATGGCAGGATCTCCCTGACCATGAAGGCACCCGAGATCAAGGACTACCTTGACAAGATCCCGAGCAACAAGTCCAAGGGCTATGGGAAACCATTCAACGATATCTTCAAGGAAGCCGGTTATGATTTCTACAAGATCGACACGTCGCTCTTCTCCCCCGCGGAAGTTACCATCAACGAGCTTACCGACGGTGCTGTCTATCACGTTGGTGCGGTCAATCCCGATGTTGTCATGAAGTCATTCGGATACCAGTAATTTTTTTATATTTTTTCTTTCCCGAAGTTGTGGTTCTTTTTTTACAGGCACTGATTCCTGCAGATAGTACGCTGTGAGTGTATTGTTTCGATATTCCCTGCCATCTGGTTGAACGGGAGCAGTGAGAATCCCGGGGGCTGAACGATCTGTAAAAAGGAGTGTTATTGCTGATTTTTAACGAGCCGGATCAGGTTCTCCCGGCCCTTCTTCACTTTCTGGATGATTCCCCGGTGGTGGAGTTCGTTGAGGGTGGTGCTCACGGATGATTTGGGCATGCCCAGTTCCCTGACAATCTCCGACTGGAACTGTTCGCCGTTATGGGCAACAAGCACCTGGAGGATCTTCTCCTCAAGGCTCTCGAGGTCGGCCTTCGAAAGCGGGGCTGCAGGCCCTTCGGGGGCATCCGGTTCCCCCGGTGCAGTATCCTCTGCGGGATCTGCCTTTCTCCTCCGGAGAAGCACGATCCCGACAATGGCGAAGATCAGGATGAGCAATCCGACACCTATACAAGGCAGGATCGGGAAGGAGGATCTGTTCAGGGTGACCGACGGCTGCCCGGGCCCCAGGGAACGCAGGCCATACCAGGTCAGGCCATCGCTGCCTGTCCGGTCGGGTGCCGGGGTGACCGAGGTTATCGCGAATCCCGTCGGGTACCGGATGATGAGGGTAGTGTCCCGTGCAAGGTACATTCCGCCGACAAATGCGTCGCCGATGGTGAGTTCTTCCCCGTTAACCCCGGCGAAGTTCGTCCAGGAGAACGTGTAGGTCACAACCCCGAACCTGCCGGTGGGGGAGGTCTGGACAAGGGCATTGCCGGTGAAGTCCTTTGTCGTCATCTCACGGGACGTCCCAAGGGCGGCCTGTGCAACGGAGTGCTGCATCAGGTCCTCAAGTTCCGGCAGGTAAACGCTGTTCATGCCAGAAGAGTAGTTCTCAAAAGCAGTCATATCAGCTTCTGTCAGGAGTGGCGTGCGGTACTCTATCTTCCAGAGTGCCGTGCCGTCGCCTGTTACGGCGATTGTATAGGTTGTTGAATAGTCCGTGTCGGACGCTGCCTGTGCGGTTGGCAGGAGGCAGAGCAGAATGAGTGCTACAATAACAGATATCCTAATTCCTGACGGGCGCTTCATGACACACCTGTTGCTGATCAGTATCATGTCTGGTACAAAAAAATGTTACCGGCTTGGATCTTCCCGGTATCTCCGCTTCATGTAGAATGGCAGGGATTACCTGCCAGACGACCTCGTATCCCCAGTGTTCACCTTGTTACTGGCGCCGCTGGTTCCCTTCCCGGCATTCTGGTTATTGGTATTGCCGGGTTGGTTCACGATGGTATTGTTCCGGTTTGCATTGTTGGTAATGCTATTCTGATTGTTGTTGGTATTCCCGTTCTGGGTAGTGCCTGCATTCCCTGTATTCTTCCCGTTACTACCCTGCTGTTTCTCACTCTGGCCGGGAATGAGATTCTCCTGCGTACTGTTACCCTGCTTCTGGCGCTGGTCCTGGACAGTAAGGTTTGTATCATGCCCGTTCCTGTTCATAGTTCCCAACCCCTGGGTCTGGTTCATGTCGGACGGGAGTTCCCAGCTATTGTTTCCGGGGCCCCTGTTCCATGACTGGTTTTTGTCCATGACCGTTGTCATATTGCCGGAAGATACGTCTGTGAGGTTCTCTCGTTCCTGTTGACGGACCTTCTGGTGGTTCTCTATTTTGTTTGCAAACTTCTGTTCCAGTTCTACACTATTGTTGTATGCCCGTTCAAGTCCCTTGTTGTCCGGATGGGATTGGAGAAGATCCTCAAGCACCTGCTGGTGTCTGGCGATCATTTCCTGCGCATGCCGCAGGCCGGTATCGTTCACACCCTGTAGATCTCCGGTACCGTTGAGCGACATGGGTTCAAGAGCCGCTTCAGTCTGGTTCATCTTCAACCAGTACTGCTCAAGTGCAATATCCGCGGCACCCATTACATTATCTCTGAGTCCGTTTTGGACTTCAGCAAGCCTGATGCCTGCATGGCTGACCTGTTTCTCCAGTTTCTCGCTCTGGTTGAACGTGAACGACTCATCAAGGTTTTCAAAAGCGATCCTGATGCCGTACAGTGCATTGCCCGGACCCAGGGGTCCGTAGGAGTATGAGCTGTTATCTCCGTCCTGTGTTCCAGTTGAAACGGCCGGTGCTGCTGCGGCGATACCCACCCCGCCAAGCATGGCCAGCGCCACCAGGCTGAATAGAATGTTGAATCTTGTCTTCATCATCGGTTCTCCGTATCGTATTTTCATGGTCGGCTCTGTTTTGCCGTAATGCCTGTTGGAAATGCGTTGCATTAAGGGTCGCGAGTGTTCGGGTGGATTCCGGTTGTTCAGGTTCGTATGAAATGGCAAGGAACGGTTCAGGATCGTTCAAATTTCAAATCAGGGTGTGATTTGAACGTTTTACAATCTGCGATTTTCTTTGGGAATTAAGCAAAAGGAACGGGTCCGTATGCGGCAGGGCGCGGAAACACTGCATTACCGACTGATACGATCTATCCTGCCGGGATTCATGGAGTACCTGACGGATTTGTTGTAAACCGCAGGGATCATGAACGGATAATTTGATCAAAAAAAGAATTATACGAGGGCAGCGGTGATGCCGATTACACCGGACTGGATGATCCAGGCGACGGCAATGATCACACCGCCCATCTCGAGCGCAACGGCAACGTTGCCCTTCTTAAGTTCCTCGAATTCCTCAACCCCTGAGGTTAACTTGTCAAGGATGTTGAGTGCAAGATAGATTGCTCCAACTGCAAGGACAATGCCCGCGAGAAGCTGGAAGAACGAGAGACCCACTGCAATCAGACCATCGGTTGAAAAGATCCCGACTGCGAGTGCTTTGCTGATACCGGCGGAGAGTCCGCTGACACCGGATTCGACTACGAGAGCGATAGCAACAAAGACTGCTGCGACAATGATACCGACCGCTGCATTCCCCTTTGCAAGTTCTTTTTCCTCATCAATACCCTTGGTGATCTTGCCGAGTACCGCGAAGCCGATATAGAGGGCAACGACGGCAAAAATAATCGCAACGACCAACTGAATAAGTCCAACTGCTGCATTTTCAAGAAGCATGAATAAACCTCTTTTCCTCTCATTTCTTGGCTATAGTGCCGTATATACGTTTCTTTTATCCAAGTGGGAACCTGAAAAAACCTTTGAAAAATGCTGTCGGTTTAATTAAAAGTAGGGAGGGTTCGGGACTCATTCCGCTTTTTTGAACGAGAGCATATAGGGGATGATTACCAGGATCAGGACAAGGATACCCATGAACTGCAGGAAGAACCAGAGAAGTTCCTCATGCCAGGGATCATAGAACCGGACATTGAACCCAGCAGTCTTGTTCCACTGGACTATGGTCGTATTATCCGTCTGCCTGGTGATATTTGCACCCTGGCTGATGCCAGCAAGAAGCGGATTACTTACAGCGAACTCCTGCGGGAGGGTCACGTTCACCTGGTAGGGGCGGGTGAATGTCGCCTGAAGGTTGTTGTTCCGGAGCGGAGCGAGATAGGAGATGGTATAATTTCCTTTGGGGAATTCAATTGATGATGGAGCTCCCCACGGGCGGCTCCAGTTGTACTGATACGCGGAACCGTTAACGGTCAGCTGCACATCCGCAACCTGGAGCGGGACATTCTCTCCCATGATGCCGATTTCAGCAAATTCATATCGGGAGACATCCGTTACATCGATTGCAGCCCGGTATGTTGTACCATTCGGTAGCACAACATACTCTGCCGAGAGCGCTGCCGCTGCGGGGATGGCCGCGAGCAGGATTACAAGTGCAGCGCAGAGAGCAGCGAAGGCAGGTCCGCGTCGATCTCGGTTGGGGGTTCGCATTGTTTGATCACCGTTTCCGGGTCTTTCAGGAGATGGCCGGTGACAACACAGACAATCCGTTCGTTCCGGTCGATCATGCCGCTCTCCGCCAGTTTGCGGATGCCGGCAACTGAAGCAGCGGATGCCGGTTCAACACCGATACCCTCTTTTCGCGCCAGATCGCGCTGCATCCGGAGAATTTCATCGTCGGTCACCGATTCAGCAAGGCCTCCGGTCTTCCGGATTGCGATCAGGGCTTTCTCCGCATTGACCGGTGCCCCGATACGGATTGCTGTTGCAATGGTCTCGGGTTGCTGTTCCGGTACTACCACCGGAAGGTTCTCACGCATTGCACGGACGATGGGGCTTGATCCCTGAGCCTGGATACCGGTCATCATCGGGAGCCTGTCGATGAATCCCAGTTCCTGCCATTCCAGCAGCCCTTTATACACTGCGGAGATATTGCCGGCATTTCCCACCGGGAGAACGATGCGGTCGGGAACATCGCCCAACTGATCGATCGCCTCAAAGCCGATTGTTTTCTGTCCTTCAAGCCGGTAGGGGTTGATGGAATTGAGCAGGTACAGCCCATGGGTGAGGCAGAGGTCGTGGACCATCTCAAGGGCCTTATCGAAGTTCCCCCGGATGGAGATGACCTTTGCCCCGTGCATCAGCGCCTGGGCGATCTTCCCGACTGCAACTTTGCCGGCCGGTAACAGGACGACTGCGGGGATTCCCGCCTTTGCTGCATAGACCGCAAGGCTGGCGGACGTGTTTCCGGTGCTTGCACAGGCAACACTCTTCTTCCCGAGCTGGAGTGCCATCGAGACCCCGACGGTCATGCCCCGGTCCTTGAATGAACCGGAGGGATTCATGCCCTCGTGTTTTGCATAGAGGTGGGGAATGCCCATCTCCTCGCCAAGTCTCTTCAGGTGGTAGAGGGGGGTTCCGCCTTCCTGCAGGGTGACCGGATCTCCATGCACCGGCAGGAGTTCCTTGTATCTCCAGACGGAGATAGGCCGCTTGTCCCATGCAGCGCGGGTAACGTGTATCTCATCAAGCGGATATTTGACGGTAAGAAGGTGACCGCATTTTTTGCAGTTATACAGGATCTCGTCAGCGGGATAGGTGGCTCCACAGTTGACGCAAGCGAGATGGTACATGGCATAGTATAGGATTTCTGATTACATATAGGCGTGCGGTTTTCCGGAGGTGTCCGATGATATGCATGCCCGGTATCAGATACGTCTGCCCGCGAGTGTATGGTAGAGTTCCTCCCGGCGATCGCGTGCTACTGGGAATGTTTCCCGTGCAGTGGTCACGATCTCCGGGTCAAGATCGCAGAAGAGCAGTTGTTCAGCATCGTTTGCCCGGCATACGATCGATCCCTGCGGGTCAACCGTCATCGAACCTCCGACATAGGTATCAACCGGTGTCCTCCCGGTGGTGTTTATGCCGCATACATACATCTGGTTCTCACAGGCCCGTGCGGTGATGAAAAGTTCCCAGTGTTTCATGCGGCTTTCAGGCCAGGCCGCAGGAACGAATACTGCCTGCACCCCTTTTTTTGCATAAAGCCGGAAGAGTTCCGGGAACCTCAGATCGTAGCATAGGGCGATCCCACAGGTAAGCGGACCCAGCGTGAAGATTCCCAGGTCCGAACCCGGTGCAAATATCGTGTCCTCTCCACCGGGACTGAAGAGATGCATCTTTGCGTAGGTTGCATGGATACTGCCGTCACTGCCAACAGCAACCGCGGTATTTTTTGGATGAGAACCGGCCTTCTCCCGGAATGAGCCGAGGATACCGATATTGTTCTCTGTTGCAAGGTTGCGGAGGGTGGATACAATTGTCCCGTCACGCTCTTCAGCATGGGAATCCGAACAGGGATCCCACCCGGTAGCGAACTGTTCGGGAAAGCAGATCAGTGCTGCCCCAGAAACAGCGGCATGATGAACAAAAAGTCCGGCTTTCTGGAGTGTTTTATCCGGATCGTCCCAGACACTGGTGATCTGGGCACTGCATATCCTGACTATATGCGAATTATCCATGTTTTATCCGTTCAGATCGGGGGCAGGCTTCGCGGTGTATGGTATACGATGAGTACCGCGCTTATCACAATAAGCACTGCTGTCGTCAGGAGGAGGAACGGGGCCAGCGTAATGGTGATGCCCATAAGAAGCGCTGCAATGATGATGCCTGCCACGGTGATACTGCTGCCGATCAGCACCAGACCGACCGATGTAAAATCCCAGTCTCCCATCACGATCTCCCGACTCTGTGTCTCATGATATGTTCTGAATGCAGCATCATATAGTCTGTGGTTCCGATCGTATACAGAATTGTTCTGTATTTTTCGGGACATTTATCCAACTAAAATTATGCCGGTGATGGCCGCAGAGATGACCTCAGGTCATAGGAAAATCAGCACTGCTCTGACTGGAGACAATACCATTCAAAAAAAGAAAGATCAGTATTCGTATATCACGGATTCATCGATCCGAGTATAAGCGAATACTTCGTTGTTTTTGAAGTGGATACCGATCTCCCGGGCTGCACTCTCCGGTGAATCGGAAGCATGGATCACATTCCTGCCAATGTCAATCCCGAAGTCGCCCCGGATTGTGCCGGGTGCTGCTTCCTGGGGGTTGGTGGAGCCAATCACCTTACGGACGATTGCGACCACGTTCCTGCCCTCCCAGACCATGAGGAAACACGGGTCTCCCATGATATACTTCTTCAGTGACGGGAAGAATGGTTTTGAAAGGTGTTCCTTGTACTGTTCTGTCACCCGGGCTTCCGGTAATTTTTCGAACCGTGCTGCAACGAGTTTGAGCCCTTTTGCTTCAAGCCGGGAGACAATCTCACCCACAAGGCCACGCTGGACCCCGTCAGGCTTGACCATTACAAAGGAGCGCTCCATGAGGGATCACTCCTTGTTTGCTGCTTTCCTGCCGGCGTTCGTCCATTCGACACGGCGCGGTACGCGGCCGAGTTTCTGGTTGTTCTCGCACTTAGAGCTGCAGAAGTAGAAGATGGTACCGTCCTTCTTCACGAACATCTTGCCGGTACCGGGTTCGAGCTGGTGGCCACAGAAATTACAGACATGCTGTTCTACCATGGTTTACCGCCTCGAAAGTTTCTTTGCTTCACGCTCGGTTTCAAGGAGCATGATGACATCCCCTTCCCGGATCGGACCCACGGTGTTGCGGGTGATGATCCGTCCCTTGTTGCTGCCGTCGAGAATTCGGCACTTGACCTGCATTGCCTCACCGTGCATGCCGGTCGAACCGACGACCTCGATAACTTCGGCTGGCGTTGCATCATCTGCCATGCTGGACTCCTCACGCCTTCAGCGCGGCAAGCTGCTTGGCAAGGTCATCGATCGTCTCTTTTGCCTTACCGGGCTTGACGATTGCTGCCGCGGCTGAGCCGACATCAAGGCCGCTTGCGGCTCCGATGTCATTCTGCTTGTTGATGAAGATATAGGGAACCTTCTTCTCATCACAGAGCGGGGCAAGGTGCATGACGATCTCTGCGGGCTCGACATCGGCACCAATAACAACAAGTGCGGCAATACCGCGTTCAATGGCTTTTGTTGCCTCGTTGGATCCTTTCTTGATCTTACCGGTATCTCTTGCAACTTCAAGGGCTTCAAGCGCCTTGTTCTGGAGCTCTTCGGGAGCTTCTGTCTTAACGTAGCCTTTTGCCATAACTCACCTCATTCAGGAGAATCTGCTCCTTCATTACTCATCAGTAAATAATGATGTAGCCATACCAGTTCGTCAGGAATGGAAATAAAGGTTTGTGCCACGACGTGATTGACAGGGGTAAATACCCCCTGTGTAATGGGGAAAGGTTACCCTGAAAGGCGATAAATATCCGTGTTATCCGCGGAATATACTTTCGTGAGACCGGCATTCGGGAGGGAGACATTATACCGATCACGCTCTGAATCGCCGACATACAATAGGGTGGCGTTATATTTTTTTATGAGCTCGATGGTCTTATCCGGCGTTTCGTAAATGTCCCGAATATCCGCTTTTCTTGTTGAGAACCAGCCGTCTGGATCTCCTCGCCACATGAACTCGTGGAAGGGCTGGCCAATGATGGCGGGAATGCCCGTGAACGATGCAACGCGGGAATAGTAGGAGTAATCCCCGTTCTCGGCTTCAACAAGGATCTCCCCGGTGGGGAGTGTCCGGAGGTACGCGACTGCACCTGCATCACCTTTGTGGGTGGTGGAAAGATAGGCCAGGCCGTCAAGGGTGCCGGTTCCGTATCCCATGTTATATCCTGCGAAGAACGGGACTGCAAGAAGCAGGCAGAGCAGTCCCACGGATACAACTGCGGCATGCCGGGATGAGAGGACCGGGATCCGACCCCACGTTGTGAGCCACTGCCCCACCATGATCATGGCGGCAGTGCTCAGCATCAGCCATGCGGGGAGGTAGCATTTGAAGATCGTGTTCATCCGGAAGTACGTCTCCCCCATATTGTCCTTCATGTAGACGAGTTCACAGACAACGAGGATTGCAAGGCCGAATACTGCGAGGAGATCGGGGAAATTACGGTTGGCTTTTGCAGCGAAATAGACCAGCGGGATAATGGCGATCGCTGCTGCAGCATATCCTGCAAGGACGAATGGCAAGCATGCCAGAAGGAGCCACGGCCGTTTCCTGAACTCCGGGACAAGCAGGGCAAAGAAGATGGCAATGAAGATCCCGTTCACCCAGAGGAATTCAAGGGGGTCCGACGGTGTCCTGACAAGGGCAATTGCCCCGGTCTGCGTCTGCAGTTGCAGGTAGAATGGCAGGTAACAGAGGATCGATACAGGTGGAACGGCAAGCAGGAATGCCCACGCGGACCGGTCCAATGCCATGCGTTTTCTCCAGAGGATCAGGAACGCGATGATCAGGACAATGGGGGCATAGATGAGTACATCCCACGTGTTGAAGGCCGGCATCGAGCCAAGGCTGACGGCGATAAGGGCCATGACGATGACTTTTGCAGTCCTGTCCAGGGTCTCCCAGCGCTTGTAGGCAAAGAGGAGGAGGAAGATGAGGAAGATCTGGTTGAAGATTGAAATAACGTGGGGATGGACATCTCCCCAGACAAATGAGAAGAGCGGAAACTCGTTGATGGTGTTGGTGATTGTCCGTGTACCCAGCCAGGACAGCGATGCATCATACGCCGGGTTCACCGTGGTCCCGGTAATCAGTTGGTATATGAGCGACGGATTCGGCAGGATCAGGATGATGAGGGGCAGCCACCGGAAACGGTCGAGAACCAGTGTCCCGATAGCGTAAAGGCTGACTGCCGAGAGTGCAAAGACTGTGGGCAGGGAGAGGTTGAACGCTATGTTTGAGGAGACTCCGCTGACAATGGCAAGGCACCCGAGCATCCAGTATCCCAGATAGTAATAGACATTCAGTGTACCTCCTGCAAACCATGGGTCAAGCGGAGGAACGACAGGATTCAGGATCACCGATGCGAGAAACCCATGGTCCATGAATTTCTCTGCATAGGATATCGTCGGATTGACAAACCGGATATCCAGCATGATGAGGAACGCTGCAAGGAAGAGCGCCTCCCAGCGCCACTCATCTTTCAGTTCATCGATACGGTAATCCTGATGGTACACGTGCCATACAGCCAGACCTATGAATGGAATGAGTGCCAGCTGGATGGGGATCCGGGCAAGGCCGCAGTACCAGGTTATGAGAGTAAACAAGAGTAATGACGCGGGAAAAGCAACCGGAAAGGCAAACCTGCCGAAGGTCTTTTTCAGTGAGGGATATACTGAAAGCTGGAGAAGGGTCAGGATAACGAGCCAGCTGAGTACGGCAATAATCTGCGATTCAGGTGCTGTCAGGTTTCTTCCCTCCGCCAAATTTGGTATTGAATGCTTCTTTGATACTTGGGATTACCCAGTCGCCAAAGTAGTAGATCGAGACGATACCCCCTCCAAGGGTAACAAGGTTCTTGATAAGGTGGTCGATCACCGCAATCAAGGTTGCAACCGCGGGATCAACGCCAGCCAGCCCGAAAGTGAGAGCAAGGGCGAGCTCGTAGGTTCCCATCCCCCCGGGAGTCAGCGGGACCGCCTTCACGAGATTACCAATAACGACTGCCAGCACGATAATGGCAACCGGGATCTGTTGTTCGAACATCAGGACAACGGCAAGGCAGACCAGGATGTCCAGTAACCAGATAACAATGGATGATGCACCAAGGACAATAATTGAACGAAGGGAGAGTGAGGCCCGCTTGATCTCGTGAAGCATGTTCAGGATGATGACGATATACTTATTCTTCGAAGAGAATTTCCCGACAAAGAGAAGGAAAGCAAAGAAGAGTACGCCCGCAACAAGCGGGATTATAATGAGGGTGGTGAACCACGCGGGTGCGTTGATGACAAAAAAGATCGATACAGCACCCAGCAGGGCTACTGTGAAGATGTCAAAGACACGCTCGACAACGATTGAAGAAACACCCTCAGAATAGGTCGTATTATATTCGTGCTTCAGGATGAAGACCCGGACAAAATCGCCGAGCCGGGCCGGGACAATGAGATTGACGGTCTGGCTGACGAAGATGCATGCTGTTGAGACGGTGACCCCGACGTTATAATGCAGGCTTTTAAGAATCGAATGATACCTCCACCCGCGAAGCCACCACGCAAAAAGGCAGATGAGAACTCCGAGGAGAAGGTATGCCGGTATAATATGCTGGAGCGCGACAAGGAGTTCATCCCAAACACTATAGAGCATATAGCCGATGATGCCAAAGGCAATGATCGTTGGTATGACAATAGCGCTAATCTTTCGATACATGAATCTGCCACCATAACCGCAGGATTGCCTCGCCCATGGAGAATATATCCTTTACTTTGACCGTTGTCCCTTTTCCCGCACGCCAGTGCACGGCAAATTCGCTGACCCGGAATCCCTGTCTCTGGGCACGGACAAGGATCTCGGTATCCCAGAACCAGTGGTTATCCCGGATGGAAGGCAGGATAGTCTCAATACGTCCTCGGTTGAATGCCTTGAAGCCGCACTGATGATCGAAGATCCTGCTTCCAAGGAAGAGCCTCACCAGAAAATTGTAGGACCGGCTGGCGAACTCGCGTCCGCCGGTCCTGATGATGTCACTGTCGGGAAGGAGTCGTGAACCGGTGGCAATATCATATCCCTCGCGGATGGCACCTATCAATGTCGGGAGGTGCTGCATATTTGTTGCCAGATCAACGTCATAGTAGCAGACGATTGACCCTTGTGCCTCCCCTATTGCCCGGTTCAGTGCCCGTCCTCTTCCCTGGCGTGCATCACTATGAAGGAGACGTACCCGTGGATCTTTTATGGTATATTCCCGCACAAATTCAGCACTCCCGTCGGTACTCCCATCCTCGGCTATGAGTATCTCAAAATCTGGTGTGATCGCGGACAGAGAGTCCACCGAAATGGGGAGTGCGGTCTCCAGGGAGGGTCGATCGTTATACACCGGAATAATTGCGGTAACTTCGGCTTTTATCATGTATCCCCCGCAGCCTTTGCTACAGTTCTGACACATTCTGCTACCTCGTGTCCTGCCCGGATGGATCCCTCCATACTGCGCTCGGGATAATTCGTTGATGTAAACATCCCTGCCATAAAAAGGCCGGCATGTCCGTAACCCGGGATAAGGGAACGGTATCCCGTTGTATAGACAGGTCCTGCCCACGGATCAACTGCCATCCGGTGCCAGTGGATCTCCCGCTCGGATACGTTGAATCTACGGCAGAAATCCAATATCATCCGCTCATCAAGCTGGCAGGGGATGGTACCGGAGAAATATGATGCAAGATAGACGATATGCTCCCCATATCTCTCCTGGGGGATAAAATTCGTATGGGAAACAACAGCACCGTACGGTGCAGAGTCTTTCATGTTCAGCCAGTAAATCCCATCAGTAACCTGGCGGTCCAGTGCAAGAGTCATGCAGGCAGCACCCTGGTAGGGTATATGTGGCTGGGCGGGGCCTCCGATCCGTTCCAGTTCCTGGGGTGGGATGGTGGAGATTACGGCATCGAACCGGGTGCCGTTGAGCATCCATGCATTTCCCTCGCGTGAAAGTGATGAGACTGGGGTCTGTTTCTCAATACATCCCCCTTTTCTGGCAACCGCAGTTTCAAGTGACCCGATAATCTGGTGGAACCCGCCATTCAGGTATCCCAATCGTTCCCCGGATACGCCGCGATTGGACCGAATAGCGATGCGGCTGATGAGCCATGCTGCGGAGACCTCATTTCTCCGCTCGCCGAATTTGCTTTTTAAGAGAGGCTCAAAGAACGATGAATAAACATTGGTCCCGAGTTTCTCGATAATATACTGGTCCGCTGGGATACCATCGAGCGCTTTGAGATCAATTTTGTTTGCACGCAGGGTAAGCCATGCCAGTTTTGCTTTGTCGATAAGGGTCAGTTCCGGGTAGGAAAGGATCTCTCTGGGGGTATTCAGCGGATAGATATGATTTCTCGCGAAATATCCCGTTGTCCCGTTAATCCATTCCAGTTTTTCAAAAAGACCGGTCTCTTTCAAGAGTGCAAACAGGGATGTATCCGATGAAAAACAGTGGTGATAGTACCGCTCAATCCAGTAATCATGCATGTTATATGAGGAGAGGCAACCCCCGAGATAGGGCATTTTTTCAAAGAGCTGAATCTCATGTTCTCCCGCAAGGGTATGGGCGGCAACAAGCCCGGTCAATCCACCCCCGATAATCCCGATCTTCATGGCAGTTAATCTATAGTACTTTTGGGGGCGAAATGAAAAAGGCTCCGGAAAAAACGCTGGAATTTTCTATGTTACCTCGAAGATCTCATAAGAAGGTTTTTGTACTGCTGAAATAAAGGTTCATATCAGCAAAAGGACTTAAAAGAATTAAAAGAAATTACATATCTGTTAGCCCATTGGATGGTGTCACCGGATGCGGGTATTTTTTATAGGATTTGGCCAGGCGGGCGGCAAAATTGTTGATATGTTCATTGAGCAGGATAAGAAGCTCGGAACACACAGTTTTAGAGGCATTGCCGTCAATACCGCGCGAACGGACCTGATGGGATTGCAAAATATTGAGATGAAGGATAGGATTCTTATCGGCCAGACGATGGTCAAGGGTCACGGTGTAGGCACCGACAACGTGACCGGTGCCCGGGTTACCGCTGAAGAAATTGACAGCATCATCAGTGCGATTGATATGCGTGGCACTCATGATGTTGATGCATTTGTCGTGGTAGCAGGGCTTGGGGGGGGTACAGGTTCCGGGGGTTCACCGGTTCTTTGCCGCCATCTCAAGCGTATCTACCGGGAGCCGGTATATGCTCTCGGAATTATTCCCGCTCCGGAAGAAGGGAGGCTCTATTCCTATAATGCCGCCCGCAGCCTGACCACCCTTGTTAATGAAGCCGATAATACTTTTATTTTCGATAACAGTGCCTGGAAGAACGAAGGGGAGAGTGTAAAAACCGCATTCACACGCTTGAATAATGAGGTTGTGAGACGGTTTGCAGTTCTCTTCCGTGCCGGTGAAGTGAATAAGGGTATGGGAGTCGGTGAGATGGTGGTCGACTCAAGTGAGATCATCAATACGCTCCGTGGTGGCGGCATCACCTCTGTGGGGTATGCGGTCAGTGAAGTAGTAAGCAAACAAACAAGAGACAAGCGTGGCCTTTTAGGTGGATTAAAGGATAAATTCGGAGGCAAGAAGGATGCTAACGTCGAGGTCCTGATGGGTGAGGATCGTTCGGCCAAGATCGTTGCCCTTGTGCGCAGGGCAATGCTCGGGCGACTGACTCTCCCCTGCGATTACTCAACGGCGGAGCGTGCACTGGTTCTTCTTGCAGGGCCACCAGATGAGATGGACCGAAAAGGTGTAGAGAAGGCAAAGAGCTGGGTGGAAGAGAACATCGCCGGTGTGGAAGTGCGTGGCGGTGATTACCCGGTCAACAGTGAGTATGTTGCGGCTGTTGTGATGCTGGCAACTGTCGGGAATGCCCCTCGAATCAAAGAACTCCTTGATATTGCAAAAGAAACAAAAGAAGATGTTATAAAGTCAAAGGAGAAAAAAACGAGTATGTTTGAAGAAGGGATAGATCCCTTGTTTGAGTGAGGTTGATGATGAAGGGATTAACAAGACTGGTTATTCTTGCAGTGGTTGTGTCTATTTTATGCATACCATTAGTATCTGCATTTTCTGTTGGAGAGATGTCGATTGACCCCTCCGGGTCACTCACGCCAAATACTGCGGTTACGGTCAAATTCAAGGTCACATTTTCTGCATCGTCAGATTTGACGTTTCCCTCCGAAAGCGACTTGGTCATGACAACCGATCTGACCGACCCGAAATGGACATATACAATTATTCTTGATGATGTTGAAAATCCCCGCAATCCTACTGGAGGGAAAACACTGGATTTGAGCGGATTTGAACTCTCGTACCCGTCAAGCGTTGATGAGGAAGTCAGTGTTACTCTTGAAGGAACTGCTCCGTCGGTTGATACAACAACCAACAAGATCATGGTGAACATCAAGGAGATTGATTCCAATGGGAATACGGTTGCCAGTTCCATGGTTAATAAAACCGCTTTGGTGATCAATACTGGTGATGTAACAAAGGTTGTATCAGAAGAAAATACCAATCTCCAGTCCCTTCAGTCTCATATTGATGAAAAGAGTGCCATGGGTATCGATACCTCCGACGCCGAATCCTATTATAATGATGCTAAATCAAAAATATCTACGGCATCATCCCGACCCGCAACGCAATATACTGATGCCCTGAATGATCTGACTTCTGCACAGACTGCAATCGATGCAGGTGAAAAAGCACTTGAACTGGCATGGGCTGAGAATGAAATTGCAAATGCACAGGTTCCGATTAATAATGTCGATGGCATTATTGCCTGGTTTAAAGGGAACTCAAGTACCTCCAGCGATTCTCAATTGTCAGCTATTGTTGCAAAACGGGAAGTGGCAGTGAACTATATCTCAAATGCGCAAGATGCAGTTACTTCAGAAAATTATGAGCAAGCCCGTTCCAAGGCCGCCGAAGCATTTACCAAAGGCAATGAATCGTACACGGATGCACTTGTACGCCAGAAAGAACTGATGAAATCCGGGTTTCTGCCGAACATCACACTTCCTAAAATCCCCGGGGGAATATTCCTGATTATTGGTGTGATTGTTGTTGTTCTTGTTGTTGTGGGGATAATCATCTACCGTAAACGTTCACGCTGGGATGAACTTGGTTGATCACATCACCAGAACACTCTTTTTGTTTACCCTACCTTTAAATTCCTGTTTTTGTTGTAGATTTGGCACTCCTTAATACGTTCTAACGAATGCCAGGGTGATTCTCCCGGCTGAACATGTGATTATGGTATTGTAAAAAAGAGCGATTACCTGTAATGGTAATTTTGTGGATCACATTATGCCGGTCACCTTTTGTTGAGTGATGGTTTAAGTGGAGAGTGATTATATCAGCAAATTGGATTCTCGTGCTTTTTTATTTTCATCCATTCATTCTGGGGTTTATCCCATTATGCCAGATTATCGTAGGGACTGGGATGCAGACATCCCGATCTTTGGAATTCGAATAAAAAACCAAGTAGTTGGATGATATTAAAATGAGGGATGAGATAGATATCCCTCAGTATTCAGCCTCTGGTGAACACATCAATATTGATACTGCCCATCTTGCCGTCACGGTGGAGATAATAATCCGCAAGACGATTATTGTTGTCATAAAATGAGAACCAGTAGGACAACTTGTACGTCTTTTTTGTATATCCATCAATGGAGGGCAGGCTCTCGGTGTCGTGAAGGATAATAACCCCCGGTTCATTCGATATAAGCTCTTTTTCCTCAGGTACTGAACTGTATAGTGTAATTTTATCCCAACGGTCTCCCCGGAAATACCATGGGAGCGGCCAATAATCCTTCGATGCAATCACTAGAGCATCTGACTCGTCCATTAATTGCATTACTTCGCGCATCTCTTCTGAATTCTGGACCTGCACAATTGGTTCGTTAATATCCACGGGAACGAAGGCTACGTGCCAGGTCATGACAAGGAGGAAGATGCAGCCGGCAAGTGCAATAATGAGTTTCTGCCAGTTGAGTTTATACACGGCAACAAAACACATCGGGAGCAACTGGGGGATAATAAGCCACGGGACTTTCTCTCCAACGTATGCATAAAATGCCATCGTGAGGATCATCCAATAGAGACAGAACCTGAAGAACAGTTCGGATTTTGAATTCTCCTGTTGCGATTTTTTCAGCTGGCTGACACTCACGGCAGCAAGATCGCCTACGGTGAGTTGAAAATGATGGTTATGGATCCAGTTCTTCAGGCGTCGGTAATACGTTGAGGTACCAGGACTTGAAAAGAGTATCTGGATCGCCCCGAATAGAGCCAGGATGAATATAGGCAGTTCATAGAGCAGGTTAAGTGGGAGATAATAGTACAATGGACCTCCCAACCGCTGCTGGTTATGCATTGCCATCCAGTGATCAATGGCCTGGTACCACCCGGTAGTGGTATAATTGAATTGGATGGCCCCATCTGCACCCTTTATACCGAAATTCTCCCCGATAATTGTCTCGGTATGGCCGCCGAATCCAGTGTACAGGATCATACAGAGGGCGGTAACCAGAAGTATACTGACAATGAGATCGCGTTTCCAGTGAGGGGGCAGGGTGAATCGTTTCCACCAGATCGAGATCAGGAAAAAGGATCCGATAATAATCAAAAGAACCGGCATCTCTTCTTTACAGCTGAGTGCTCCTGCCGCGGCAATGGCAGCGATAACCGCGAACCGTGCCTGTCCCCGTTCGAAATAGTAGAAGAGGGCAACGATCAGCAGAAACGTGAAGAAGAGCATGAAAATATCGTGCCTGAGGAATCGGGAGAAATAGATCATATCGGGAGATATGGCAATGAACAGGCTCACCAACAGAGTCTGTGTCTTGTCAATATACCTGAGCCGGTAGATGCAATAGACCAGGGGAATCAGCAGGAATCCGAAGAGTGCAGGCAGCAGCCGTGCGACAAGATCCGATGCACCAAATATTGAGAACATCCCGGCGGTGACGAAATAGAGGAACGGTCCGTGATAACTGGGATCGTATGCCCAGGTACTTTTTGTCAGTAACTGGTACGAGAACCACGAATGGATGGCTTCATCGTGATGGAGCAGTTTAAGATCAAGCTGCCAGAATCTCAGGATAAATGCAGCGATGAGTATAAGAAGAAAAATTCTTTCGAAAGTAAAAATTTGTCGGATTTTATGGGAAAAATGAGCGGCTTGCTGCACGCCGCACCTTCAACTCTCTAAAACAATCTCAATGCCGATATCTTTTGGCACCTGAATGCGCATCAACTGGCGAAGTGCACGCTCATCTGCATCAATGTCAATGAGACGCTTGTGAACGCGCAGCTGCCAGCGGTCCCAGGTTGCGGTCCCTTCTCCATCAGGACTCTTGCGGATTGGTACGACCAGCCGTTTGGTCGGGAGCGGTATTGGACCGGCCAGATTAACACCTGTTCGCTCTGCGATCTCTCTTATCCTGTCACAGACCATCTCTACTTTCTGAAAGTCGGTTCCTGTCAGGCGAATTCTGGCTTTTTGCATGGTAACACCAAAAAATTATAGCATCTGTTTTGGCTGGACGGCGATACACATGCCGGCGGCAATTGTTTGACCCATATCCCGGACGGCAAACCTTCCGAGCTGCGGGAGCTCCTTGACGTTTTCGATGACCATCGGCTTTGTCGGCTTGATGACAACAATGGCTGCATCCCCTGACTTGAGGAAGGTCGGGTTCTCTTCCTTGGTCTGGCCGGAGCGGGGATCGAGTTTCTTCTTGAGCTCGATGAACGTGCAGGCGGTCTGGGTTGTGTGGCAGTGGAAGACCGGCGTATATCCAACGGTCAGTGCGCTCGGGTGCTGGAGCACGACGATCTGTGCGGTGAATTCATCAGCAACAGTCGGTGGTGCTTCTGCGGGGCCCATTACATCGCCGCGGCGGATGTCGCCCTTTCCGATACCACGGACGTTGAAACCAACATTGTCCCCGGGGACTGCCTGAGGGATTTCTTCGTGGTGCATTTCAATGGACTTGATTTCCCCAGCCTTGTTGGCGGGCATGAAGGATACTTTCATTCCCTTCTTCACGATACCGGTTTCTACACGGCCGACTGGCACAGTGCCGATACCGCTGATGCTGTATACATCCTGAATAGGCAGGCGCATGGGCTTGTCGGTCGGTTTTGCCGGTTCCTTGAATGTGTCGAGTGCCGGGATGAGTGCAATTCCTTTGTACCAGGGGGTTTCAGGGCTGTTGGCCTTGATGTTGACTCCCTGCAGGGAGCTGATGGGGATGAAAAGAGTCTCTTCGGGCTTGTAGCCGACCATCTTAATGAGATTCGACATGTCAGCCTTGACTTCGTTAAAGCGCTTCTCATCATACTTTACTGCGTCCATCTTGTTGATGGCAATGATGATCTGTGAAATGCCAAGGGTCCTTGCAAGGAAGACGTGCTCCTTAGTCTGTTCCATCGCACCATCGGGTGCTGCAACAACAAGGATCGCTGCATCGGCCTGGGATGCACCGGTGATCATGTTCTTGACGAAGTCTCTGTGCCCTGGGCAATCTACGACCGTGAAATAGAACTTGGGTGTGTCGAACCGCTTGTGGGCGATATCGATGGTGATACCTCTCTCACGTTCCTCTTTCAGGTTATCCATAACCCATGCAAATTCAAAGGTGGCCTTACCCTTGGATTCAGCCTCCTTGCGGTACCCTTC